>ERZ1740067.100-NODE-100-length-65792-cov-7.714073_pt1 | contig 65792 bp, 52 predicted proteins | sample MGYA00581736_ERZ1740067 | MGnify/ENA primary metagenome ERZ1740067 (study PRJEB43018, sample SAMN04849236) | marine metagenome | isolation source: floating plastic debris | place: Pacific Ocean | collected 2008-08-27 | study: EMG produced TPA metagenomics assembly... | reverse complement strand
ATATTGGTAACATTGGAAACATTCCAAGACGAAATATTACCGTTTAAAGAGGAAGAATTAAACATACGAGACATGTTTGTCACACTAGAAACGTTCCAATCGACTAAATTTCCATTGAAAGAAGTAGCGTCGAACATACTAGACATATTTGTTACCTCCTTCAATCTTGGGGTGTCATTAGCCGTGAATTCTTTCAGTTGAAAACAACCAAGAAAATGTGCCCCAGCATTGCCCAATTGCATATCACCCCATTGGTTAATGTCAATGAATTCTTCACGAGAATCGTTCCGTTCAAGAAAATTAAAGCCCTTTAAGGTTCCGGTAATGGTTACTGTTTTGATACCCTCAAAAGTGTACGTATGTCTTGCATCGGGGGCATCAAAGGACGTGACCAGGCCTTCTTCACTACCGTCGCCCCAATCTACCCGAAAATCGTATTCGGTTTGGTCGTCTTGGCCACCCTCATAAAGTGGCAGCTGAACAACTAAATTGGAACTGGGGAGGTCCCATTTGGTGATAAATGCCACCGGAGCTTCATCAACATTTGTAATATCGAGCCTAAAGTTTGCATTTTGTGCCAAACCACCTGAACTTACCCTTATATCGCCTTCAACGGTCTCGCGCCGCTCAAAGTCAAAAATCGTGGCGTCCGCAATCAAAAGTTCGCCTTGGGTGTTAATCGTAAGTGCCCCTATGGGCGATACCCTTAACAATTCAAATACCGGTGGGGCCACTAGATTTTCTTGGGTGACCGTAAACTTGGCCACAACTGCTGTGACGTTAGGGTTTTCGGCGACGTTTGCCCTTAGATCATCGACCATCAAAACCGGATTGGCAGGCGCTATTGGCTCGGGTTCGGTTACTCCTCCATTATCATCGTTACTACATGAGATAAGAAGCGTCAAAAAGACCAACAGGCTTATTTTAAACGGTGGCGTCTTCATAGAAATCGTATTATATCATTATTATTTATCATGCAAAGTGAGTGTGTTCGTAACTTCTGTTGTCGTTGGTCTACAACGGTGTTTTAAATCTCTTTTGATCATTGATTTAATTTTTGATTTAAGCAATGTCAAAAAGGTAACCTGTACGGAATATCAAAACTATGGCAGGTATATGCTGTGGAATACTACTTTTACAACAATGTGTATCACATTGGTAACGTGTAGGTTTCTATTTACCTTCTATCGTATTCATGTAGTCGGAGGGGGTGGTGTTGAACTGTTCTTTAAAAACTTTTATAAAATAAGAGGGCGAATTGAAGCCTGATTCATAGGCCACCTCTTTAACGGATAGTTTTGAGTCTTTCAATAGGGTGGTAGCCAAACCCAATCTTTCAATCCTTATCAATGTAGAAGGCTTTTGTGCAATAGTATTCTTCATTTTACGATAAAGCTGCATGCGGCTCAGGCCCATCTCTTCAGCCAATTTTTCAGTATTAAAGCTAGGGTCGGTCAGTCTATTCTGAAGTATTTGTTGTAAACGTTGTAAAAAGTCTTGTTCAACAGTGGTAAGGTTTTCAGCATTAGCTTCAAAGAGCGTTCTTTTCTGATATCGGGCCAAAAGAAACTTTCTCAATTCAATACGTTGTTCAATGACCAACTCCAGTTTTTCCAATGTAAAGGGTTTAGTGATATAGGCATCTGCACCTGTTCCCAATCCGGCCAGTTCGTCTCTTTCTTCACTTTTGGCCGTTAGTAGGATAATAGGGATATGTGCTGTTTTAACATTGTTTTTGAGCGCTTTACAAAGTTCAATACCATTCATTTTAGGCATCATTACGTCACTGACTATCAAATCAGGTAACCATTTTAAGGCCATATCACATCCTCGTTTCCCGTTTTTAGCCGTTTTTATCTGGTACCGATGTTCCAATTTTCTTGTCAAGAATTGTAAGAGGTCTTCATTGTCTTCTACAATCAAAATATTTCGATTTTTCTGATGACCTGTTAGATTTTCAATGTACCCGTTCCTGTCCCCTAAAGAGGTTTTGGAGAATATTGTCTTCTCCGGCATTTGTTTCGCAGAGGCTTCCGTAATTTCATCAAGTGGAATGCCCAACAAAAAGGTACTGCCCTTACCCAAAACACTTTTGACCGTGATGGTTCCCTCGTGCAATTGCACCAATTCTTTGACCATTGAAAGCCCAATTCCTGAACCTGGGCGGCTTTCATCTTTCTCGGCAACCTGATAAAAGCGGTCAAAAATCTTTTTTTGTTCTTCGGGCGCGATACCCATTCCAGAATCACTGACCTCAACATTGAGCCATGACTCCTCAACACCAGCTTTTAATTCAACACTATCCCCTTCGTCGGTAAACTTCATAGCATTTGATAAGAGATTATTTACACAGGTGGCCAGAAGTTCATGGTCGTAGCGCGCAATCGACCGATAATCTGTTGTCTTAAAATTAAAGGTTACTCTTTTACTTTGTGCATATGATTTGAACTGTGAGCAAAGTTCACTGATTTGTAGTATGGGATTTCCACGTTTTACCTTAAGCTTCAGCGTACTGGACTCCAATTTTGCAAGGGACAGCAGGTTGTTGATTAAATTATCTAGGCGGTTTGTATTCTTATAAATAATGGAAAAATCTTGGTTGTTAAGGGGTTCTCTGCGGCGAATCGCATCTTCCAAAGGGGTTTTAATGAGGGTAAGTGGTGTTTTAAACTCGTGGGAAATGTTTGCAAACAATCTGGATTTCAGCAGATCTAACTGTTTTAAAGATTCCTTTTCCCTCTTTTCAATTTCCAGTGCCGCTAAGTTTTGAGAGGCTTCTTTTTCCTTCATTTTGTTTTGATAACTAATGATTCCGAAAAACACCAGTGTCTCAAACAATACCACCTTCAACAATATGGTGAAATCGTCTAAGTATATTGAAAAAACCGAACCTGCATTTACCAACAGCGTTCCTAGCAGTGTGATTACGGCAATTTTATCAGGTTTGGAAAAAAACATCAATATCACCAAGACTAGACCATTTATCGCTGCCAAGATGTAAAAGGCATCAACAAGTTCGAAACGGCCCGGAAGAAGCGGAAACAATATGGTTACAAACAGATGTAATATTGAAAAGGCCGCTATACATATTAACGTGCATTTCGCGTACAGGTGCACGCGCTTAAACTTATTGGGGATGTCTAAAAAGACATACAGAAAATAAGAGTATGCCCACAAAATACCTGCTCGGGCTGTTTGGTTGACATAAAAATAAAGTTCAGGTACTGTTTTATTGTAGAAATTTAAAAGAGGTAGTGTTCTGTTGCCATAATAGATAACCAAAGCCAAAAGATATAAACTGTAAACAAGAAATGAGTTATTCTTGTTAATAATGAATCCGATGAAAAACAGGAGAAAAGACATGAAAGTAATGCCCACATAGAAATGATACTCTTTATTGGCATCATCTGATGTTTGATAGCCGCTTACCAGCGTACTCCGTCTATCTAAGTAGGCAAAGGAGAATTTTTTTCTGGTAACATCAGAGGCGTTTAGCATTTTTATATTCTCCATCAAATAAAAATGTCTTTCGTAATCAATATCCTTACTATCAAGATAGACGATATATTTTTCTTCGAAAGAATTAAAATCTTGGGCTACAGCTATTAAAGTCCCTACAGGCATTTTCTCATATTGTCCTTTTTTCGGCACATATAATAATCCACTGTCGGTACCATACATTTGGAGAATAAGCGTGTCTGTGATATCAGAAGAGGGCACTTTAAATCTCCTCCAAATAGAAGCCTCTAAGTTTGGTACAATGCTATCTACAGAAGAGAAGTTCTGGTTCTGAATCGCATCGAAACCCATATTTCTAGTACCATCTTGGAATATACGGAGTCCTTCTACCGCATACCAATTATCACGCTTGATTTCAGTAATTCTTTCTTGTGCGGTTATCGCTATAGAAAGCAATAAAAAAGATAAGGCTAAGAATGGTCTTGGCACCTTGATACCGAATTTATAAGAAAGATACTAAACACCTTGTTCAATAATATCTCAGTATTTGACAATTTTCTGGTTTTTGACCGTCTTAAGAAACAAAGGCAGTTGTTATTGTCAAATCTGGACTGTAGTCCTCAACAAGATTCTCTATCCCAAACAACTACATATTCCTTTATGTTTACATTCTCTAGTTATGCCCGTTCTTTGGGAATTTATATTGCCTATAGTAGTAAAACAGAATGTTGGAAATAAATACCACCTATTCCGCCAGTTGTATTTGGTATTCAGACCGTAGTTAACCTAGACGATAATAATGACAAAAACTATCTCTCGTTGGCATCAGAACTCAATTTCGGAACATTGGGTAACTTCTATGTCTTCCCTAGCTTCGTCAAAAAGTCTTTGAAATTCTTCCCTTTGCGGTATTGGTACGCATGTGCGCAATTCTTCCAATGCATCAATATATGCATTTGCCGCATCAACAAAAGTCGTACAGGTAGACACACTCGCATTATTGGCAAAATTTTCAGTTGCTGATAAATAGGTATTAAATTCTGCTTCAACTTGTTGAAACCACTCATCACCGCAATCGTCAGCACTGTCATCACTAGAACATGAGCTTACAACAATTAAGATGGAACAAAAAAGAAAAAGATTGAAGGTTTTCATATGGAATTATTTACGTTACTACTTTTAATAATCGTTCTTTATAATGTGAAGGAGACGCGTATTGCATTTGGTTTTAAATCAAAAATGTACCTCCTATTGAACCACGAAATTATTATCGAAACAAACCAAGAGAGTAACACTTTGGTAACAAACCATATTACATTTGTAACTTCAATTCTCTTTTAAATCTTCTTTTTCTTCGAACCACTGGAACCTGTATTCGAAAAGTCGTTTTTTGTCATTAACTCAATTATTGGGAGGACAATGCATATCACATACAAGTTGAGATTACCATTTTGACGATGATTAGAACAAAATGGAGGTAATACATTTTCATATTTCAACAGTGTTGAAATACTCTAATTATTGACAATTGAAAGACACCCAAAAGAACACAAATGATATGTAATTTGAATTTCAGCATGTGAAGCAGGAATATCAACCTTATGAAACACATTAAAACCTACTTTAAATCCTGAGAAAAATAACTTAAGCTTTTTTTCAATACAGGTTTTATTGTCTTATACCTCTTCTTCCTAAATCAGTACGATTATACGTTCACAGACCTCTGTGACATGCATTAGGTCATGACTGGACACCAATACCGTAACCTATTCTTTTGTAGCAAGTTATTTAAAATAGACTTCAACCGAATTTGCACGGTAGGGTCAAGGTTGCCAAAAGGTTCGTCTAAAATGACCTTTATAGGGTTACTGACAAAAACAGGCGTGCAGCTATTTGTAATGCTCTTAGCATTTATTGAAATTCAAAATCCTTAATGTTTTCTAAGCACTTGTTGATTCTAGACTTGATTTGCTTTAACCTGTCCCTTGTAATATTGTATTCATCGCCATTCTGCATTCTCAAGATATAGCGCTCATTCTTCCAAAAAGAGTAGTTCTTTAAAAACAAGGCCCTTGCGTGGGTAATTGTGCGGGCAAAAGTGCGGAACCTGTTGCAAAATCGGCACAAGAAGTAACCTTCTCAGTAGACCAGTCAGATAAGTCTTGATTAAAAATTGTTGCCTCTCTGAACATAGATCTCATCTCGGTAACATTTGAAACATTCCAGTCAGAAATATCACTATTAAAAGAACTGGCTCCGGAGAACATGCTGCCCATATCGGTAACATTGGACACATCCCATCCTGAAATATCACTATTAAAAAGTTGGGCATTACCGAACATAGATGCCATATCGCTGACATTGGAAACATCCCAATTGGAAATATTTCCATTAAACGGATTATTTGTTAAAAAACCTCCAAACATAGCCCTCATGGTGATTACATTGGAAACATTCCAATTTGAAATATCGCCATTAAAAGCAGCAGAATTAAAGAACATTCCCTCCATATTGGTAACGTTGGATACGTCCCAACCCGAAATATCGCTGTTGAAGACAGAACGCTCAAACATTCCTTCCATATTGGTTACACTTGATGTATTCCAATTAGAAATATCTCCATTGAAATTAGAACTCCTAAACATTCCCTCCATATTGGTAACGTTGGAGACATCCCAAGATGAAATATTACCGTTAAAAGTAGAGCCAGAAAACATAAATTCCATGTTTGTAACATTGGAAACCGTCCAACCCGAAATGTCATTATTGAATACAGAACTGTTAAACATTCCTCTCATATTGGTTACACTTGATGTATTCCAATTAGAAATATCTCCATTAAAGGAATTACCAGAGAAAAAACCATTGAACATAAACGCCATCGTAGTTACTTTGGAGACATCCCAAGACGAGATATCCCCATCAAATTTAGCATCAGAGAACATTCCCTCCATATTGGTAACATTAGAGACGTCCCAACTTGAAATATCGCCGTTGAAAATAGAACGTTCAAACATTCCTTCCATATTGGTAACATTGGAAACATTCCAAGACGAAATATTACCGTTTAAAGAGGAAGAATTAAACATACGAGACATGTTTGTCACACTAGAAACGTTCCAATCGACTAAATTTCCATTGAAAGAAGTAGCGTCGAACATACTAGACATATTTGTTACCTCCTTCAATCTTGGGGTGTCATTAGCCGTGAATTCTTTCAGTTGAAAACAACCAAGAAAATGTGCCCCAGCATTGCCCAATTGCATATCACCCCATTGGTTAATGTCAATGAATTCTTCACGAGAATCGTTCCGTTCAAGAAAATTAAAGCCCTTTAAGGTTCCGGTAATGGTTACTGTTTTGATACCCTCAAAAGTGTACGTATGTCTTGCATCGGGGGCATCAAAGGACGTGACCAGGCCTTCTTCACTACCGTCGCCCCAATCTACCCGAAAATCGTATTCGGTTTGGTCGTCTTGGCCACCCTCATAAAGTGGCAGCTGAACAACTAAATTGGAACTGGGGAGGTCCCATTTGGTGATAAATGCCACCGGAGCTTCATCAACATTTGTAATATCGAGCCTAAAGTTTGCATTTTGTGCCAAACCACCTGAACTTACCCTTATATCGCCTTCAACGGTCTCGCGCCGCTCAAAGTCAAAAATCGTGGCGTCCGCAATCAAAAGTTCGCCTTGGGTGTTAATCGTAAGTGCCCCTATGGGCGATACCCTTAACAATTCAAATACCGGTGGGGCCACTAGATTTTCTTGGGTGACCGTAAACTTGGCCACAACTGCTGTGACGTTAGGGTTTTCGGCGACGTTTGCCCTTAGATCATCGACCATCAAAACCGGATTGGCAGGCGCTATTGGCTCGGGTTCGGTTACTCCTCCATTATCATCGTTACTACATGAGATAAGAAGCGTCAAAAAGACCAACAGGCTTATTTTAAACGGTGGCGTCTTCATAGAAATCGTATTATATCATTATTATTTATCATGCAAAGTGAGTGTGTTCGTAACTTCTGTTGTCGTTGGTCTACAACGGTGTTTTAAATCTCTTTTGATCATTGATTTAATTTTTGATTTAAGCAATGTCAAAAAGGTAACCTGTACGGAATATCAAAACTATGGCAGGTATATGCTGTGGAATACTACTTTTACAACAATGTGTATCACATTGGTAACGTGTAGGTTTCTATTTACCTTCTATCGTATTCATGTAGTCGGAGGGGGTGGTGTTGAACTGTTCTTTAAAAACTTTTATAAAATAAGAGGGCGAATTGAAGCCTGATTCATAGGCCACCTCTTTAACGGATAGTTTTGAGTCTTTCAATAGGGTGGTAGCCAAACCCAATCTTTCAATCCTTATCAATGTAGAAGGCTTTTGTGCAATAGTATTCTTCATTTTACGATAAAGCTGCATGCGGCTCAGGCCCATCTCTTCAGCCAATTTTTCAGTATTAAAGCTAGGGTCGGTCAGTCTATTCTGAAGTATTTGTTGTAAACGTTGTAAAAAGTCTTGTTCAACAGTGGTAAGGTTTTCAGCATTAGCTTCAAAGAGCGTTCTTTTCTGATATCGGGCCAAAAGAAACTTTCTCAATTCAATACGTTGTTCAATGACCAACTCCAGTTTTTCCAATGTAAAGGGTTTAGTGATATAGGCATCTGCACCTGTTCCCAATCCGGCCAGTTCGTCTCTTTCTTCACTTTTGGCCGTTAGTAGGATAATAGGGATATGTGCTGTTTTAACATTGTTTTTGAGCGCTTTACAAAGTTCAATACCATTCATTTTAGGCATCATTACGTCACTGACTATCAAATCAGGTAACCATTTTAAGGCCATATCACATCCTCGTTTCCCGTTTTTAGCCGTTTTTATCTGGTACCGATGTTCCAATTTTCTTGTCAAGAATTGTAAGAGGTCTTCATTGTCTTCTACAATCAAAATATTTCGATTTTTCTGATGACCTGTTAGATTTTCAATGTACCCGTTCCTGTCCCCTAAAGAGGTTTTGGAGAATATTGTCTTCTCCGGCATTTGTTTCGCAGAGGCTTCCGTAATTTCATCAAGTGGAATGCCCAACAAAAAGGTACTGCCCTTACCCAAAACACTTTTGACCGTGATGGTTCCCTCGTGCAATTGCACCAATTCTTTGACCATTGAAAGCCCAATTCCTGAACCTGGGCGGCTTTCATCTTTCTCGGCAACCTGATAAAAGCGGTCAAAAATCTTTTTTTGTTCTTCGGGCGCGATACCCATTCCAGAATCACTGACCTCAACATTGAGCCATGACTCCTCAACACCAGCTTTTAATTCAACACTATCCCCTTCGTCGGTAAACTTCATAGCATTTGATAAGAGATTATTTACACAGGTGGCCAGAAGTTCATGGTCGTAGCGCGCAATCGACCGATAATCTGTTGTCTTAAAATTAAAGGTTACTCTTTTACTTTGTGCATATGATTTGAACTGTGAGCAAAGTTCACTGATTTGTAGTATGGGATTTCCACGTTTTACCTTAAGCTTCAGCGTACTGGACTCCAATTTTGCAAGGGACAGCAGGTTGTTGATTAAATTATCTAGGCGGTTTGTATTCTTATAAATAATGGAAAAATCTTGGTTGTTAAGGGGTTCTCTGCGGCGAATCGCATCTTCCAAAGGGGTTTTAATGAGGGTAAGTGGTGTTTTAAACTCGTGGGAAATGTTTGCAAACAATCTGGATTTCAGCAGATCTAACTGTTTTAAAGATTCCTTTTCCCTCTTTTCAATTTCCAGTGCCGCTAAGTTTTGAGAGGCTTCTTTTTCCTTCATTTTGTTTTGATAACTAATGATTCCGAAAAACACCAGTGTCTCAAACAATACCACCTTCAACAATATGGTGAAATCGTCTAAGTATATTGAAAAAACCGAACCTGCATTTACCAACAGCGTTCCTAGCAGTGTGATTACGGCAATTTTATCAGGTTTGGAAAAAAACATCAATATCACCAAGACTAGACCATTTATCGCTGCCAAGATGTAAAAGGCATCAACAAGTTCGAAACGGCCCGGAAGAAGCGGAAACAATATGGTTACAAACAGATGTAATATTGAAAAGGCCGCTATACATATTAACGTGCATTTCGCGTACAGGTGCACGCGCTTAAACTTATTGGGGATGTCTAAAAAGACATACAGAAAATAAGAGTATGCCCACAAAATACCTGCTCGGGCTGTTTGGTTGACATAAAAATAAAGTTCAGGTACTGTTTTATTGTAGAAATTTAAAAGAGGTAGTGTTCTGTTGCCATAATAGATAACCAAAGCCAAAAGATATAAACTGTAAACAAGAAATGAGTTATTCTTGTTAATAATGAATCCGATGAAAAACAGGAGAAAAGACATGAAAGTAATGCCCACATAGAAATGATACTCTTTATTGGCATCATCTGATGTTTGATAGCCGCTTACCAGCGTACTCCGTCTATCTAAGTAGGCAAAGGAGAATTTTTTTCTGGTAACATCAGAGGCGTTTAGCATTTTTATATTCTCCATCAAATAAAAATGTCTTTCGTAATCAATATCCTTACTATCAAGATAGACGATATATTTTTCTTCGAAAGAATTAAAATCTTGGGCTACAGCTATTAAAGTCCCTACAGGCATTTTCTCATATTGTCCTTTTTTCGGCACATATAATAATCCACTGTCGGTACCATACATTTGGAGAATAAGCGTGTCTGTGATATCAGAAGAGGGCACTTTAAATCTCCTCCAAATAGAAGCCTCTAAGTTTGGTACAATGCTATCTACAGAAGAGAAGTTCTGGTTCTGAATCGCATCGAAACCCATATTTCTAGTACCATCTTGGAATATACGGAGTCCTTCTACCGCATACCAATTATCACGCTTGATTTCAGTAATTCTTTCTTGTGCGGTTATCGCTATAGAAAGCAATAAAAAAGATAAGGCTAAGAATGGTCTTGGCACCTTGATACCGAATTTATAAGAAAGATACTAAACACCTTGTTCAATAATATCTCAGTATTTGACAATTTTCTGGTTTTTGACCGTCTTAAGAAACAAAGGCAGTTGTTATTGTCAAATCTGGACTGTAGTCCTCAACAAGATTCTCTATCCCAAACAACTACATATTCCTTTATGTTTACATTCTCTAGTTATGCCCGTTCTTTGGGAATTTATATTGCCTATAGTAGTAAAACAGAATGTTGGAAATAAATACCACCTATTCCGCCAGTTGTATTTGGTATTCAGACCGTAGTTAACCTAGACGATAATAATGACAAAAACTATCTCTCGTTGGCATCAGAACTCAATTTCGGAACATTGGGTAACTTCTATGTCTTCCCTAGCTTCGTCAAAAAGTCTTTGAAATTCTTCCCTTTGCGGTATTGGTACGCATGTGCGCAATTCTTCCAATGCATCAATATATGCATTTGCCGCATCAACAAAAGTCGTACAGGTAGACACACTCGCATTATTGGCAAAATTTTCAGTTGCTGATAAATAGGTATTAAATTCTGCTTCAACTTGTTGAAACCACTCATCACCGCAATCGTCAGCACTGTCATCACTAGAACATGAGCTTACAACAATTAAGATGGAACAAAAAAGAAAAAGATTGAAGGTTTTCATATGGAATTATTTACGTTACTACTTTTAATAATCGTTCTTTATAATGTGAAGGAGACGCGTATTGCATTTGGTTTTAAATCAAAAATGTACCTCCTATTGAACCACGAAATTATTATCGAAACAAACCAAGAGAGTAACACTTTGGTAACAAACCATATTACATTTGTAACTTCAATTCTCTTTTAAATCTTCTTTTTCTTCGAACCACTGGAACCTGTATTCGAAAAGTCGTTTTTTGTCATTAACTCAATTATTGGGAGGACAATGCATATCACATACAAGTTGAGATTACCATTTTGACGATGATTAGAACAAAATGGAGGTAATACATTTTCATATTTCAACAGTGTTGAAATACTCTAATTATTGACAATTGAAAGACACCCAAAAGAACACAAATGATATGTAATTTGAATTTCAGCATGTGAAGCAGGAATATCAACCTTATGAAACACATTAAAACCTACTTTAAATCCTGAGAAAAATAACTTAAGCTTTTTTTCAATACAGGTTTTATTGTCTTATACCTCTTCTTCCTAAATCAGTACGATTATACGTTCACAGACCTCTGTGACATGCATTAGGTCATGACTGGACACCAATACCGTAACCTATTCTTTTGTAGCAAGTTATTTAAAATAGACTTCAACCGAATTTGCACGGTAGGGTCAAGGTTGCCAAAAGGTTCGTCTAAAATGACCTTTATAGGGTTACTGACAAAAACAGGCGTGCAGCTATTTGTAATGCTCTTAGCATTTATTGAAATTCAAAATCCTTAATGTTTTCTAAGCACTTGTTGATTCTAGACTTGATTTGCTTTAACCTGTCCCTTGTAATATTGTATTCATCGCCATTCTGCATTCTCAAGATATAGCGCTCATTCTTCCAAAAAGAGTAGTTCTTTAAAAACACAAGGTTGATCAAGGTTGATCGATTTGCACGTATAAAGTTTATATCCAGATGTTTTTCCAGTTCTGAAAGGTTCTTATGAGTCCAAAATTGGGTGTCTGTAGTTTTAACCCAATATCTTTGCTGCTGTCTTACTACAGCCACAACCCTTTCCGCATCAACTTTGGTAGCGCCCTGTAACGTTTTTACGCTAAGTAATATTTTTTTGAAAGGCCTACGCCCCTCCATTTCCTTTAGTTTTATCGAATAATGGATTAGAAAGCCTAAAAATTGAACCGTGGTGAGAAAAACCAATGGTAGATAAGCCAGATAAATTTCAAGGTTCAGAGGAAAATAGTCGCTGAAGTAATCCAAATCCAATCGTTGCAAAATGAAGTTGTGATAAAGAAATCGAACCCCTGTCGTTAGGGGAGCAAAAACGAAATAAATCCCAAGAATAAATGGTAGGAATTTTAAGAAGTATTTAAAAATCTTCTCTGGGGTTTTAGGTGTTTTTCGAAGTTTTAGATACGTTCCATACACTCCAATTCCCCTAGCAATGATACAGCTGCTAATGAGTTCTATAATAAACTGATCAACAAAAACAAATTGCAATAAATTGCCCCAACTGAAACTTTTTTTGACCCAGGCAATATTTAAAGGGTGAAAATAAATAATACATAACAGCAGTAATATCGTGATGGCCGTAACGACTAAAATCAATCGCGAACTCACTATTTTTCGGTAGGTCATTCTATAATCTTTGCACATTCAAGATAAAACTCTACATCCAAATTTAGGCGTGGAAACCGTTCATGAAAAACAATATCCCTTTTTCAAATGTAAAAGTATAGGTTTCATTGGCCTTATTCTTATCAATAGGGCCCTGCACGCTAACTTCCAACCGTCTCAAGTATTTATATCCATTATTAATGTTCCAAAAGTTGGACAAAAACAATTTAATCATGGACCCACATTACAAAGCTTTGATTATTACATATACCACCGTAGTAGCCATTTGGTTTGCTTGCTACTATTTTCTAAAAAAAAGTTTTTCGCCATCTACCGAAATCTTTACCCCAAAAAAACCATATATGGAATTTGCCTTTGCCTTTCTGGCTTGTTTAATCATACTGGGTATTGGTCAACTGTATATCAATGGGCTCTTAATACCAAATCCAAAAAATAAAAGCCGGATTATCGAAGCCTTAAATCAAGCCTTGATATTCTCACCGACCCTCGTACTGGTATGGATAAGAAAACAGCCTTTGATATCGCTTTGGCTACCCAAAAAAAATCTACTTTGGCGTTTCGGCGTTGGATTTTTTCTATCATCGCTTTCACTTTTTGTGTATTGGGTCGTTCGCGAAAATTCGGCACCCCTGAATTTTATTTTCAAAAATATTTATCATCCAAAAAATGTTTCTCATATGGTTCAGGTCATTATGGAAGACCTTACTATAGCCTTGTTGTTTGTAAGGCTTTCTTCATGGATTGGCGGCAAGTGGACATTGATACTAGTCGCATTTTTGTTCGCTGCAGGGCACATCCCCAGTATGCTGTCTGAAGGGTATTCTTTTACGGAGCTCGGCACCTTGCTATTGGACTCATCCTTGGGAGTTATCGTGCTATTGGCCCTATATCGGTCCAAGGATGTCGCATGGTTCTTCTTGGTTCATTTTGTTCTTGACATGACCCAGTTTTATGGCGTAACACCCTAGAAAGATATCGTTCCTGGTCCATATGAGACTTACCGATCTTAGCTATCAACGGCTAAAAAAGTACTACAATTTTTTTAAGGTCTTGTGCGAGGTCTCAATATCCTAAACTATTTCCCCTTTTTCCAAGACGCCAGTACGTTTGTAAACCTCAGTGATGTTCATTAGATCTTGGCTTGAAAGCAATACCGTAACCTCTTCTTTTGTAGCAAGTTCTTTAATAATCAACTTCAACCGAATTTGTGCAGTGGTATCAAGATTGGCAAAAGGTTCTTCCAATATCACTACATCTGGACTACCAATAAATCCCGCCAAATATGAACTCCTCGAATTAAGCCAAGAGAATGTCAATATTAGCCTTATATCGACCACGGAGTTCATCGGTCAAATAGGAATAATCTTCTGGGGTCAAATAGCTTTCACCGTATAAGTCTGTTGTAAAATGTTTCCAAGCCTTACTGTCATTGACCTGAATTTAATTGTTTTCAATATGACCCGTAGCCCTGGGAATCAACTCCAACAAGATACTGAACAAAGCGGTTTTTCTTGGGCCATTATTTCCAACCGAGTCGAAACTTTGCTCTTTTTAGAATTTTTGGGTTTTCAAGGTTCAAAACACTCCTGGACCCATACTTTTTTTCAGAGAATACTTATTGATATTAAACTTGTTACATTTTCCGTTCTTCCTGCGCCTCGAATGGGACTTTTGGGAAAATAAAGTATAAAATCCTTCAAATGATTTCCACTGTAGTTTGATCAACCGTTTGAACACATCGTTGGTGTTTTGTTCAAAGCTATTGATATCTAAAATAAGTGAATTGTAACATAGTTCATCTCTACTACCAAGTTTCGTAGAATACTTATTGATTCTTTAGCTTTGCAAAAAATTTTGCTATGACTGACTTTAGTCTACTTAAAATTGCTTCCGTTGAACGATTGACGCCAAATTCGGTAGCGATTTCCTTCGAAATTCCGTCCGAAAAGGTTTCAACGTTCCATTTTAGCGCGGGTCAATATATTACCATCAAAAAAATAATAAGTAATCAAGAGGTTAGAAGGGCTTATTCCATTTCATCAGCTCCATCATCGGGCAAACTTACGGTCGGTATTAAAAAAATGCCCAATGGCACCTTTTCAACATATGCCAATGAACATATTTCAGAAGGCGATGTATTGGAAGTCATGCCGCCAGAAGGGCGTTTCGTGTTTGAAAATAACGGAGTTCCCAAGACCATTGGCGCTTTTGCTGCTGGAAGCGGAATTACCCCTATCATGAGCATTGCGCAAACAGTTCTGGAATCGCACGACGAAAACAAATTCGTTTTGGTCTATGGAAATCAAAGTCCTGAAGAGACCATGTATCGCGATGACTTACTCCAATTGCAAAAAGAATATAACGAACGGTTTTTTATTGAGTGGGCGTACAGTCGCCGCAACGAAGCTGATTGCCTTTTTGGTCGTATTGAAAATGCCACCGTCAATCTTGTGCTCAAGAACAAATTCAATACTTTGGATTTCGACGCATTTTATCTCTGTGGTCCAGAACAAATGATTAACACCGTATCGAATTGCCTAAAAGATAATGGTGTGCCTGAAGAGCAGATATTATTTGAATTATTTACCTCAGCGGATACAGATGCCAAGGTAACCGAAAATTTAAATGGACAAACCAAAGTTACCGTTGTATTGGATGATGAAGAACAGGACTTCACCATGAATCAACAGGAATTGCTTTTGGACGCCGTTCTAAAACACAATATTGATGCACCCTATTCTTGTCAAGGCGGTGTTTGCAGTTCTTGTATTGCCAAAGTAGTTGAAGGTGAGGCAGAAATGGTGAAAAATCAGATTTTGACCGATAGTGAAGTCACCGAAGGTTTGATTTTAACATGTCAAGCGTTTGCAAAAACCGCACTATTGAAAATCGATTATGATGATGTCTAGGTATTTCTATATTCCAAAATCCACACTACAATCCAATTCATTTACCGAGTCTTGTGCGTCGTCAACTGCTTCATCGAATTGTGCACGTTCACTGTTGTCCACGCAGGGCCTGGCATCGTCTAAGGCATCTAAATAGCTCAAGGCGGCGGCCCGGAAAGCATTACAAGTGGTTACTGAAGGATTTTGACCAAAGGCTGTTGCTGAAATTGCCAAGGCATTTGCCTCATCTTCAACTTGCTGTGTCCAAGCTAAACCACAAAGGTCTGCACTATCATCATCACTTCCTGAACAGTTTCCTAAAACCAGTGCTGTTGCAACAATCGTCGCCAATTTTGGTATGCTTCTCATAATATTTAGATTTTAACCACAATTTAATTCGACAAAGCAATGGGCAATCTTCAATTTGTATAGTTGGCCATTGTTTCTGTTCGAATTGTAGGTTAATAAACATAAACTGTTGAAGACTTTATTTTGTATGAAAATGATAGTTTGTGTCCAATATAAGGCTTGCGTGGTCGTAACCAATGCTAAAGGCCTTCTCTATTCCTTTTTTATCCAAAACACCGATGCCCTCTAACGCCAAAGGCTCTATTTTCAAGTCGCATTGTTGCAATTTTTCATGGCTTGAGGCATAAACCATCAAGCCCGTAATTCGTGAGGCCAATTGTATCGAATTCCGCAAGTCTTTCTTTTTCAACTTTCCGGCAATTGAAACATTACTTCCAATAATAAAGTCACAGTCTTTCTCAAGATGTTCTTTAGGAAAATTATTCATAATTCCCCCATCGGCATATAAGGTATCATCGATCAAAACAGGGCTAAAGACCGGGGAAAGCGCAGCCGAGGCCAAAAGGGGCCGTATGAGTTCACCATCGCTAAAAACCCGCTCAACACCATGCTGCATATCGGTAGCAACCACATATAACGGTTTCTTTAATGCTGAAAACGAATCGATGGGAAAATGCTTCTCAAAAATAGCAACATACCGTTCGGTATCTATAAATCCTGGCTTACCAAATGCGAAAAAGCTATACTTGAACAATGGGGTTTCCTTAAAAAACTGCAGCATCTCGTCCGTTGAGGTTCCATTGGCATAAAGCGCGCCTATCAGAGCGCCAATACTGGACCCAGCGACCATGTCAACTTTAAGATTGCGTTCTTGCATTGCTTTAATCAACCCTATATGGGCCATGCCGCGAATCCCTCCGCCCGAAAGGACCAATCCTACTTTTTTTGGTTGTTCAATCATCCTGAATATATCACCTCAAATCAAAATTATAGTCTTTACCTCAAACTTTGTGTAATGTTTTCTCAAATGTTCGACCAAACCCACTAGGTAATTTTATCGTAAGTTTACGTAAAGCATATCACCGTATGCAGTCACCCTGTTCGAATACGACCGCCATTCTCATTTTTGCCAATTCTCATGGTGTTGATGCGGCACGCAAAAATATTCCGCAATCAGGGGCTCTCTTTCAATCTCTTAATGATGACATTATCGCTAAGGTTCGAAAAACTGGATTGCCTTATTTTTTATACTCCGAAGAACTCCAAATAGGTTCAGATTTTGGTGCACGTTTTACTGCTGCGATACAATCTATCTTTTTAAAAGGGTATGATAGTGTCATTACGGTTGGTAATGATACCCCTAATCTTTCTGTTTCTACCCTTCAACAAGCCCATAAAACCTTGATTCAGGGTAAAACCGTCATTGGACCGAGCACGGATGGTGGAATCTATCTTCTGGGGATTCATAAAAACTGTTTCGAATCTATTGGTTTTCGCCAGCTCCCTTGGCAAGAACGACATCTCTTTCAGGATACCGCACGTTTTTTTGGGCAGATGGGCGTGCTTCACCAATTACCGAGGTTGACAGATATCGATTCCATAGGAGACATTCAATCGGTGATTGACTTCAGAAGTTTCATTTCCTCGGCGCTTTTTCGCTTATTACTAGAGTTAGTTACGAAGAGGCTTTCTGTTTTAGTTTATCGTGATAAAGCACTTGAATCATTTGAAATAAGTCTCCCCTTTAACAAGGGCTCTCCTTCCCTTTCCCTATAAGAACTCTACAGTAAAGCATTTTATTTTTCGACGGTTGCACTAAAGACCGTCATTTCCCACTTTGGGGAATCATTCTAAAATTTTAAAAACCCATTAGAATATCAACATGGCAAATTCATATTATGACCCATCAGACCTCAGAAAATTCGGAAAAATAACCGAGTGGAGCGAAGAGCTTGGCACCAAATTCTTCGAATATTACGGAAAGGTTTTTGAAGAAGGAGCCTTGAGTGCCCGTGAAAAGTCTTTGATTGCCTTGGCCGTAGCACATGTGGTCAAGTGCCCATACTGTATTGACGCTTATACCAAAGATGGCCTTCAACGTGGTATTACGAAAGAAGAGATGATGGAAGCCGTTCATGCCGGTGCTGCCATTGAAAGTGGTGCCACCTTGGTTCATGGCGTTCAAATGATGAATAAGTACAATAAACTATCGATGTAATTCATGTCACAGAGTATTATAAACGAAGTAAAAAAAGCTTCGAAAAAATCATTGAAGGCTAGGGATAATGAGCTGGCTTCCGTCAACAAGCAGTTAAACATCCTTAATGGAGGGTTATTTGCCGATGGGGAACTACCCTATTTTAAGGACAAAATTTCTGAAATAGGCCATTATCCTTTAAAACCCAAAAAGCTTGAAATTCTGCAAATCAATGTAGGCTACATGTGCAATCAAGTATGTGAGCATTGCCATGTAGATGCTGGGCCCGACCGAAAGGAAATCATGACCCGCGATACTATGGAGCAGTGTCTTGAAGTGATTCGGAATACTGGAGCGCATACCTTGGATTTGACCGGTGGTGCCCCGGAAATGAATCCAAACTTCAGATGGTTTGTTGAGGAAGCGGCCAAAGCAGGTATAAAAGATTTTATCGTTCGTTCAAACCTAACGATTATCAGGGCCAATAAAAAGTACCATGACCTTCCTGATTTTTTCAAAAAACACAATGTGCACGTGGTTTCCTCTATGCCGCACTACACTAGAGGAAAGACGGACAAACAACGTGGCGACGGTGTTTTTGACAAATCCATCAAAGCATTGCAGGAGTTGAATGAACGGGGATATGGAATGCCAGACAGCGATTTACGATTGGATCTGGTCTATAATCCGTCTGGAGCATATTTGCCTGGAGATCAGGCAGCTTTGGAAAAGGATTTTAAAAAGGCCTTAGATGAAGATTTCAGCATTCAGTTCCACAACCTATTTACCATTACCAATTTACCCATTTCAAGGTTTTTAGACTACCTCATCGCTTCTGAAAACTACGAGGACTATATGTATGCCCTAGTAGACGCTTATAACCCATCGGCCGTGGCCAATGTCATGTGTACCAATACCATTTCGGTGAGTTGGAACGGTTGGCTGTACGATTGTGATTTCAATCAAATGCTGGACCTTAAAGTTGCCAGTAAGGTAAAACACATTAAGGATTATAATGAGGATGTCATCAATGACCGGAATATTATCATATCCCAACATTGCTACGGATGTACGGCAGGTGCTGGAAGCAGTTGTCAAGGAACAGTGGCTTGAAACAATATTAAACACTATGTCTCTTAGAACGCTACCGATAGCTAGCGGTACGAGGAATCATTAAAAACAACAATTTCAACCGAGGTTTCGATACTCCTTCGACTGCGCTCAGGATGACATCTAGACCTAATAAAATCATACAAAATGAGCTATTTAGAAGCAACCAACGATTTATATAGAGAAGCAGCATTGACCCCAGATGTGGGCCTATGTTGCACTACCAACCCCATTTGGGAACTACCTGGACTCTCCATCCCTAAAATCATGCAGGAGATGAATTACGGCTGCGGGAGCACTGTTCATGCCCGTGATTTGACCAACAACCCTAAAATGCTCTATGTTGGTGTCGGCGGGGGAATGGAATTGTTGCAGTTTTCTTACTTCAATCGTCAAAAAGGCGGTGTCATCGGTGTAGATGTTGTCGATGAAATGTTGGAAGCGAGCCGTAATAATTTTAAAATAGCCGAAGAGGAGAACGATTGGTTCCAATCTGAATTTGTGGAATTACGAAAAGGAGATGCTCTTAACCTGCCGATTGAGGATAATACGATTGATGTGGCAGCGCAAAATTGCTTGTTCAACATCTTTAAGGAGGAAGACTTAAAACGCGCTATTGAAGAAATGTATCGCGTTCTTAAACCCCATGGAAGATTGGTCATGAGTGACCCTACGTGTGAACAAGAAATGAATACAACCCTGAGAAATGATAATAGATTACGTGCACTTTGCCTAAGCGGTAGCCTGCCTATAAAACAATATGTAAGCGCACTGACAGATGTTGGCTTTGGTACGATTGAAATTAGCGCAAGAAAACCCTATCGTATTTTAGACCCTAAAAACTATCCTACCGATGAACTGATTTATATCGAGTCCATTGAAGTGGCGGCCATTAAGGACCCTATGCCAGAAGATGGGCCTTGCGTGTTTACTGGAAAGGCAGCCATTTACTTTGGGGGTGACGATTATTTTGATGATAAAAAAGGGCATATCTTGCTGAAAAATCAACCCTTGGCCGTGTGTGATAAAACCGCTGGGGCATTGGCTTCTTTACAACGAGAAGATATTTTTATTAGTGAATCCACTTTCCATTACGATGGAGGGGGATGTTGTTAAGGCCACATTTTCAACTTTCTACGCATGACAAATAAATAGTTGGTAATAACCGCCTTTTTGTGCTTCTAGATGCCAAATAACCTCAGGTTTATTAAGTTTTGAGCTATAACCCTGAGGCACTTCTCCCAACAATAATACTTATACATAAAGTCCAACCGTAAGAATTATATCATTTCAATTGGTCTCCAAACCTCCTTATCGGAAAAATGAGTCGGTTGAACGATGCCCCATTTTTCAGAAGTTAACATCACTTGTAAATTTTGAATCAAAATCTGCTTTAGGTCGAGTTTTAACATCCTTTTGTCCTATAAGATTTATCTTACAATTTCAATAAAGGAACTTTGTGCTGTTCGTTTTACAGAACGTTTTCAAAACCCGAATCTCATGGAAACAACCCTACAGAGCAGTACAAGATTACATCTCTATCGCACCAAAGGCCTAGAACTCTTTTGCAAGAATGGTTATTTCACCACTTCGCTGGAAGACCTATGCGCCAACCTCTCATTATCAAAGAGTTCCTTTATTGATAATTTTACTTCCAAAGAAGACTTTTTTATCGGTATTGTACAAAATCTTCTTTTACAGCAGACGCTAAAATTACTCATAGAACCTGTTGCTTACATGCAAAGTCCTTTTCCTTTGATGCTCGACATGTTTGAGATAGAACTTGACAAAACAATCATCAACAAAAATGATCAAGGATTTATTTTAGGGAATTTTATTACGGAATTCAATAACCGAAACACTAGGGTGAATAAATATCTGATGGATGTTCTAAAGATATGGGAAATCAATATTGTCTCACTTTTAAGAAAAGGTCAGCTAGATGGGTATGTTAAACGAGAAATTGATTGTACTGGGGCTGCTAACCATATCATCTCGTCTTATATGGGCACCCGTACACTAATGGTTGATGGGAATTCAAGATTATTGGCAGATCAATTTCTACAACAGTTACGCTATTACTTCTATAGCCTTTCAAGCGCCTATACTATCTGATTCTTTTGCACTATTTAAAATTTCCGTAACCCTTTTTACAATTCTTCGGGGTTCAATGGAATGAATGGCAAGCTCATACCCTTCGGGATATGAGTTACCGTAAATCGAGGTAGGTATCTTAGGATATTCTTCTAAATCTGGCAGTATAGCATTCGCTTTAGGTTGATTGAATGGTGCAAAACCTGCAAACGGATGTGTGACCCCCCAAATCGTTACTACGGGCACACCATAATTTGCAGCCAAGTGGCCATTACCACTATCCATAGCAACCATGATATGTAGTCTCGATATCAATGCCAATTCTTCACCGAAAGTAATCTTTCCTGCGACGGATTGTACATTTTCTTGAAACCTGGAAGCCAAGGATTCCAATTGCGCAGTCTCTTTTTTACCACCACCAAACAAAAGTATTTGACAGTCTTCTTTGTTCAGTAGTTTTTCAATCACCTCTTCCATCAGTTCCAATGGGTACATTTTACCCTCATGAGCCGCAAAAGGGGCAATACCCACCAAACACCCTTTCCGTTTAGAAAAAAAATTGGTCGCAGATGCGAAAAGCTTAGGTGGAGGAAGGATATTTTCCTGGGAAACATCAATTGGAAAACCAAGGTCCCCAAAAACTACCTGATATCGGGCTATGGTTGTTTTTAACTGAACAAAACGTTTGTGCTTAGGTCGGGTCAATGCCTTTTTCTCAGAGCGGCCTTTATCGATTACCTCAGTTTTCACTCTATCCAAGAGAGCAAAGAATGAAAGAACCCTACTTCGTAAAACGCCATGTAAATCCGCAATGTCGGTTATGCCAATGGATTTTAACTCTCGATATAGTTTCCATAGACCTGAAATTCCCTTATGTCTTTTTTTTACGTCGGCCGCTATTGTAGAAATACTTTCAATACCCGAAAAAATAGGAATGAAATGTGGTTTTGTAAGAACGGTTAGGGCAACCTCTGGGTGTTGCTTTCTTAGCGCTAAAATATGGGGGATTGTCATCGCCACATCGCCCATTGCAGACAATCGGATGACTAAAATATGCTTATTACTAGCCTTTTTGGCCACGCAATACGGGATTTAGTTCATCGTCATTGTACATTTTCATCTGTTTGTAAACTTTCATGTACTTTTTACCCGCTTCTATATCGTTCAACAATTCATCAATTGCCCCCGAAAGGTCTTGCCGTTGTTCAAGAAGAACGTTCAATTTGTCTTGACACTGTTCACGATGTTCAAAAGACGCATCTGGGCGGTCGACCTCTTCTTTCATATGGTAAACTTTCAAGGCCAAAATAGAAAGGCGGTCAATGGCCCAAGCCGGGCTTTCCGTATTGATTCCTGCACCGTTCTGAATTTTAACGGACCGATACTTATCTAAGAAATAACTATCGATATATTCCACTAAGTCGGTGCGATCTTGGTTGCTAGCATCTATTCGTCGCTTTAAATTCAAAGCGGCATCTGGGTCAATTTCAGGGTCGCGGATAATATCTTCATAGTGCCATTGCACGGTGTCAATCCAATTTTTTCCGTAAAGCAGGAATTCTATGCTTCCTGATGGATAAGGATTTGTAAACAATTGGTCTACATCATCCAGAATATGATACTTTTCTATACTTTCTTCAAAAATCGATAAAGCCGTTTTACTGAACATTAGTATTGCTTTTTGCAAAGATACGCTATTGCCATAGCCAAAGAATTAATACTACTATTGGTAATAAAATAGAAAAAATCATGATTAGCTCTTTTATGCGTTTCTGTTTAAGTGTTTCCATAAAATTAGCGCCAAAAATCGCTGCCGGAATTAACGAAAATTGCCCCAGACCATTATGGTAATCGCCTGTTGTTATTACAATTATGAGCCCGACCATCCAATAAGCAAAAACCAAACGGAGGGAGAGGGTTCTGCCCAATCTGCGATATCCTAATTTTCCAAAAACTATAAAAATCAAGGCCAGTACCAAAAAAGCATAGCATAAAAAGCCATAATCCGGGTTTAGAAAAAAGTCAAGGGAAACAGGAAAGCGGTAATGGTCAATAAACGATATTGAACCATTGAACATTATCATTGCCGTTATCGCTAGAATTGACCCACACAACAACGCTGCTATGGGCATTAGCCATAAACGTAGCTGTTTGCCAGAAAATAGATAAATAGAAATGTATAAGGGTACTAGAAAAATTAATGCCCATTCAAAAAAAAGACTTGAAAGAAAGAGCCAAAAAGTAGATTCAAATATTTTTTCTTTATGGGTTTTCTCATTTTTAAGAGCCATGGCCCTGTTCATTGAAAGTAAAACAAAAAAACTGGAGAACACCGAACTGGTATTTTTAAGGGAAGAAGGGAAGCATAACAATAAGAGTAAAAAGAATAACATCGAATATGAATTGTTCAATGTCAATTTTTTTGTGTGCGCCATATCACCCAAAACGAAAACGGTAACTAAAAGGGCGCCCAAGGCCAATATTCGTTCAAAAATTAGCGAATAGGACAATTGAAGTCCGAAGTGCTTTAAGGTAACTCCCAAAAAAAGAAGTAGTACTGCACCCAGCAGTACCAGATAGTTGATGGGTTTTGTTTTGTCAAAAAAAGAAGAAATCACGACATCGATTCAGCCAGTTCAGCGGCTTTTGCTATTTTTGCAACGTAAATATAGCTAAGATGAGCAGGTTTTTTTACGGTATTGAAGACTTATTCGTAAACGTACTTTTCGCCCCTTATGATTTGTTCCGATTTATGGAAAGCTGGTGGGCCGCTAATTCCATCAACTGGATTTTTATGATTGTCGGTTTTATCGCAATGGTCTATTGGATGGGGCAATTGAAAATCTTTGACGCGAAAGGTGAAGAAGATAAGAGTATAACTTCCCACTCTTATTTATAAAGATTCTTGGAATCCCTTATAACTTGGCACACAGATATCATCTGTTACAGGTCAAATCCGATATCTTTTCTATAGTACATTCCATCGAAACTAACTTTTTCTAAGTTGTTATAAGAAGTTTCAAGGGCTTCCTTAAAATTGTTTCCAAATGCGGTAACCGCAAGCACTCTGCCACCTGAAGAAACTATCTTGTCTGTGATTTCTTTTGTTCCTGCATGAAAGACAAGGGAATCTTCCACGGAGTCTAATCCCATAATCTCCTTCTTTTTTTCATATGCTTCCGGATATCCACCGGAAACTGCGATTACGGTTGTTGCCGAACGGTTATCAATTTCAAGATCGATTTCATCCAATCGTTTTTCTGCGACCGCCTGAAATACCTCAACCAAATCGTTTTTTATTCTTGGGATGACCACTTCTGTCTCTGGATCTCCCATTCGAACATTGTATTCTATGACTTTTGGTTCATTACCGGCCACTTTTATCAATCCGATAAAAATGAATCCTATGTAAGGAATATTATCTTTCTTCAAGCCTTCAATGGTGGGTTTAACGATACGTTGTTCTATTTTTTCATAGAAACTTCCATCCACAAAGGGAACTGGGGAAATGGCACCCATACCGCCGGTGTTTAACCCAGTATCCCCCTCGCCAATACGCTTATAATCTTTCGCCATGGGGAGTATTTTGTAGTGCTCGCCATCGGTTAAAACAAAACAGCTGAGTTCTATTCCGTCTAAAAACTCTTCGATGACCACGGTCTGGCTCGCATCACCAAACTTGGCATCTACCAACATCGTTTTAAGTTCAGTTTTGGCCTCATTTAAATCATCAAGTATCAAAACCCCTTTACCTGCGGCCAAACCATCTGCTTTGAGCACGTAAGGCGGTTGTAAGGACTCCAAGAACTGATACCCTTCGTCAATTTGACCAGCTGAGAAGCTTTTATAAGCCGCCGTAGGAATACTGTGTCGAAACATGAACTCTTTGGCAAACTGTTTACTGCCTTCCAGTGTGGCGGCCAGTTTCTCAGGGCCAATTACAACGGTATTTTTTAGGGATTCATCTTCCAAGAAAAAATCATGGATTCCTTCGACCAAAGGCACTTCGGGACCCACCACAACATAGTCTATTCTTTCTTTTAGAACCAGTTGTTTTACGCCTTCGAAATCTAAAACGTTCAGATTGCAATTTATGGCAATGCTTGCCGTACCCGCATTACCAGGTGCTACAAAAAGAGTTTCGGTTTTCTCACTTTGCGAAAGCTTCCAAGCCAGGGCGTGTTCGCGACCTCCTGAGCCAAGGATAAGAATGTTCATCCCAAAAAATTTTTCAAATGTACTTACAATGAAAAAATAATCGAGTGAATCCCCTTATTTTCTATTGACTTTGGAAAAATCCCTATGTTCTGTTTTCTCAAGCTCTTCTTGCGAAAGGGTTTTGAAGTATTCAAACGTTTTCCGCATTCCTTCTTCCCTGCCTACTTTTGGCTCCCAACCTAAAATTTCTTTTGCTTTGGAAATATCAGGTTGTCGTTGCATAGGGTCATCTTTTGGCAAGGGCTTGTAGACTATTTTTTGATCCGTACCGGTCAGTTTAATAATCTCCTCCGCAAAATCCTTAATGGTTATTTCATGCGGATTTCCAATATTCATGGGCAAGCTATAATCACTCATCAGTAAGCGATAAATCCCCTCTATTTCATCTTCTACAAAACAGAAAGATCTAGTTTGCGAACCATCGCCAAAAACGGTCAAATCCTCCCCTCGAAGGGCTTGCCCCATAAATGCTGGTATCACCCTTCCGTCATTCAAACGCATTCTTGGACCATAGGTATTAAAAATACGCACAATGCGTGTGTCCAATCCATGGAAACGATGGTATGCCATGGTAATGGATTCTTGAAATCTTTTGGCTTCATCATAAACACCCCTAGGGCCTATGGTATTTACATTTCCGTAATACTCTTCCGTCTGGGGGTGGACCAAGGGGTCTCCATAAATTTCAGAGGTGGAGGCAATCATAAATCGCGCTCCTTTTTCTTTGGCCAATCCAAGGAGATTATGGGTTCCCAACGCACCTACTTTTAAAGTTTGAATGGGAATCTTTAAATAATCAATTGGACTGGCAGGTGAGGCAAAATGGAGAATGTAATCCAATTTCCCCGGTACATGGACAAACTTGGTCACATCATGATGTGCAAATTCAAAGTTTTCTAATCCCATGAGATGTTCAATGTTCTTTAAATCCCCTGTAATAAGGTTATCCATTCCTATGACATGGTGTCCTTCGGCAATAAACCGATCGCAAAGGTGGGAGCCAAGAAAGCCGGCTGCTCCAGTTATTAATGTCCGTTTCATTGATTTAACTTAACTAGTTGTGACCTTCCAAAAATAGGTCGGAAAATACCCTTGTAAGTACATTTCTGTCGATATGATATATTTTTTGGATGAAGTGAACCTAAAAAGCCTTTTTATCACCATTAAAAATATCTAAGACAATCTTCTTTAAGACTTCTATAATAGGTTTATCTATGTCCATAACAGATGGCCTTCCGCGATAAATCAATTCTAAAAATCGCGGCTTAAGAGAGTCTAAAGCAGAGACGATTATTGTTCTTTTCATTTAAACTCCTCTTGAAAATAAAACTGTGGTTATTGTTTTAAATATTATGCGTAAATCCAAGGTTATGGATTTGTTCTTTATATAAAAGAGGTCGTATTCCAGCTTTTTTAGAGAATCTTCAAGGTTCTCTCCATATTTATATTTGACCTGTGCCCAACCGGTAATACCAGGTTTGATTAAAAGTCTGTCATTGTAGAAGGGGGTAATTTCATTTAATTTGTCTACAAAAATTTGTCTCTCAGGCCTTGGGCCGATAAACTGCATATCACCATTTATAATAGATAGAATTTGAGGGATTTCATCTATTCTAAACATTCTAAGAATCTTACCAAATGAGGTGATTCTCAAATCATTTTTAGTTGCCATCATAGCCCCCTTTTTCTCAGCATCAACTATCATCGAACGGAATTTATAAATTTTAAATTCTTTACCGTACTTTCCAACGCGAAGTTGAGAATAAAATAAAGGGCCTCTATTTAAAAATAAGTTTAAAAACCATACAACCGGTGTTAACAGAAGAAAAAAAACACCAGCTACTAAACATAAAACGAGATTAGTTAGGAAACTAAAAATCTGTTGTAGATATCGTATTTTTTTATTCCGTAGCTGTAAGATTTCATAATAACTCTCATTGTGATACTTTATGGGTAAAGCCTCATAGGTGCTCTCATAGAATGACATAAAAGAAACCACTTCTGTGCCTTTCAAAATGGAACTTACAATCATATTTTCAAGTTCGTTTGATAGATTGTGATACTCTTTAATATTAATAATAATCGCATCTACTTTATCAGCTGCAGACAAAAAAAAGGTCTTGTTTTCCAATGAATGGTGATCAATCGAATAGGTCAGCTTTACTTTGTAAAAAGTATTCATTCCTTCTCCATTTACCATATTCAGCTCATTCCGAAGAGAATCTAATGAATGCTTATCATAGATGTAAAGAACATTTTTTATGGTCGGAATAATTCGAAATATATTAGTGAATAAAAAACGCCAAAGACCTATTTGTATTGGGGTAAGAACCAGAAAGCATATCAAAGGTATTCTCCAAAAGCTGGCGTCAAAAAATATAACAAGAAATATAAATACCGTAAAAACAAACAATGACGAAATATATAAAGCCCGAGAAAGTATTTGTCGGCGCTTAGCAACAATTTCTAGGTTGTAAAAGTCCAAAACGTAAGAGAATATTAAATAGGTTATGATTCCAAATGAGAAGACAACAATTTTTAATAGCTCTGAAACGAATTTTTCATCAATAGCATAATTGACCAATACATTCAATGCAGCTATGACGATAAATAAATCTACCAATAGAAGTATGGACTTTCGCTCTATTGAGTTCAGTTTTTTTGGCCGTTTCATTTTCAATTTAAAGCGCTAAAACAATTTGTTTTGATATCATCTGAAAAATATTTCATTTCAAGGTCTTCACTTGTGTAAAGGTGGGGCTTCTTCAAACCATTTTTCGTCAATTATTTTACCTAGTAGATAATGTTTTTTATCGTTGTACCATAAAATATTTTTCCCGTCAGGGGACACGGTTGAACTTGAATATAAAGAATTTTCCGCTGGACGATTGATGAAAATCTTGGGCTCCCCAAACCATATTGGTTGCTCAGCGTCTTTCTGAAATGTTCCCGCTATAAGGTACACTGGACCTCTATTTTGATAGGCTGATTTGGCTTTAAAATCAAATCTATTATGCAAAAAGGCGTAGTAATAACCACTTCCCGCCTCGTTCCCTTTCCAATCATAAATTGGGCATGGGGAGATTGGTTGTAAAAACGGTTTTCCACCATCTTTGTCTAAAAGTGGTTTTGGTTTCATCCAAGTTATTCCGTTATCAATGCTTTGAGACCAATATGGGTATCCCGTCCCCGTTCTTAGTAATGCAAAAAGTCTATTATCCGGTAGTTTAACAATACTGGGTTCTTCGCACGTGGCCCCTCCATAATCAGAAGGGACTTCCAACACATTTTCATTGGTCATAAACCAGCTTATTGATAATTCTGAAATCTCTGGATGTTCATCAATATTGTTAAATTGAATAAACTCAACGGAAGTCCTATATCTCTTTTTTTTGCCCACCTTAGCATGCCTTGTAAGGCCAACTAAATATTTTTCATTCTTCCCCAAACGAAGTGGTTTTTGCCAAACTGCCCAATCCGGGGGGGTTGAAGGATTCTCTTTATCGGAATCCATTATTGGCATATTAATTTTCTCAGCATCACTCCAAGTCTCTCCTTCATCATCCGAATATCTACCATACATCCATCCACAAAGTTGTCCGGTAAGTCCGGTTTGACCATATTCTTGCTGATTCCACAGAACATATATCCTTCCTTTCTCACTGACCATAGGTATTTGCCAAGAGGATATTTCACGACGGTTGAGCACTGTTTCTGACCCTGCAATTACAATAGGGTGTTCCCAAGTCATTCCTTCATCATAACTCTTTGAAAAAACTACATGTTGATCCAGATGACCTTCATCACTTGCCTGGGTCCACATTGCAAATAATACTCCAGAAACTCCATAAAACACATGAAAATGATCATTATACGTGTCCCCACGTTGATTTCTTTCTTCTTGAGGTACGTAGACAATGTAATCCGGCTTGGTGTGCAATATATCATTTTTTAGTCCCGGATACCTCTTTGCTATTCTTTTAACATTAGACTTCTGAGCATTTCCGAAGAAAGTGAATGCCGTTATTATCAAAAGTGCTACCAAACGTTTCCGTCTTATCATATCGCAATCGTTTTGTCTTTTTTGTTCACAAAATAAAACATACTGTTAAAAATTGAATAAAACATGACCCCCATCTGCCTACCGATAATATTTTCCGTAAGAAAAAAAACATGTACTGTAACAAGAAAAATGATATATGAATAGTCTTTCCTCAACATCGCAATCCTAAAAAAATAAATAATGGTGATTATCCATATTACGAACCCAAAAAGACCATATCTAAGAATCATATCCAAATATTGATTATGCACATTGGTGTAGTGCAAGTGTTTGGGAAGTAAGTTTTTGGCTGACGCACTTTTTAACTCATGGTCAACATCCCCTGTTCCTACGCCAAACATTAGGTTTTCCTTAATTACGATTAAAGAACTTTCCCAAACTCCAAATCTAATCTCAAAATGATACGGTCTATAGTGCTCATCTCGGACAAATACCTTTTTGTACTTTTCAATAAATGTTTTGCCCCTACTCGAATTGGGCATTAAAATAAATAGTGAAAATACCATAAAACCTAATATGCAAATTAATCCGATCCATTTCATTCTGGTGTCTGGCATAATCAAAACCAGCATTCCCATGATAATGATGATACAGACGAGGGCCATTCTACTCTCAAGTATTTGAGAAATTAGTATCCCAACCGCCAAAACAAGAACCCCGAGGGTTTTATGTTTTTTGTTTGCTGTTTTTTTTGTGGAGAAAAATAAAAATAAGGTCGTGCTCAAAAAAACTATGTAAAGTGAGACATAGGTTCTATGCGCGTGTTCCGCAAACCATTTCATTAATTCGTTCAGATGAAAACCATTTGTTGAAAAAGAATATGCGGTGGACAGGAAAAAAGCGAGCAATAAAATCAAATAAAGCCAACGTATCAGTTTAAAAAGATCATCCCGAGAAAAGGTTAAGCAAGAAAAAATTATTGGAAACAACAAAAGACTGGCTTGTGTTTCAACCTTTTTAAAACCATTGGCAATATATGCTTCTTCGGTCAATAGCATTCCCAAAATGCATAAAAAATAGGCTATGCCAAGGATTAAAATATCAATAAGGTTCGCTCTTATTCGTTTAAGGATTCGTTTCTTCCTATCAAAACAGATAAAAAATAGTATTGACAACAAAATGGTTCCTGTCAGAATACTTGAGAGAACTGGCAGAATAAATACGCATAGCAATATCAATAAAACCTGAGGAAAGACCAGTCGATGTAAGACGCTTTCATCCAGGTTTAAATTAATATTTCGCTTTAGCATTCTGAATAAAGCCTTAAGGTGTCTTTGGCAAAGACCCGGTCACTGAAATGGTCACTGAAGTAGCTCTTTACACTTTTTTGAAAACTCTTAAATGAGAAAGTATCCATCTTTTTCAAAAAATTCACTATGGTATCAAAATCATTGTGTTTAACCACCAATCCTGTTTTAGTATCAATAACATAATCTGCCAGGGCCCCAACATCATAAACAATTACGGGAGTAGCAAATGCATAGGAATGAATTATAACTGCGCTCTGAGAAGCTGAATCATAGGGTAAGATTGTAAACGCGCACTCTTCATGAAATTCTTTTAGCTTTGAATCACTGATGAAATCGTTAAAGATTTCCACATTGGGTATTTCTGTTTGATCAAATTGGGGTAATTTGCCTTTTCCAGCAATGACTATTTTCCAATCCATTTCTTCGGTTTGGAATCTCTTGGCCAAAGCGAAGAGGTTGCTAATTCCCTTGTATGGTTCAATGCGTCCAAAAAACAGTAGTTTTCTATTGAAATCCTTCTCGATAAAATCTTCTTTGTATCCCGACAATTGAATAAAATGACTGCTCTTGGATTTAATCTGTTTAAGATATTCTTTGTTGTGAACAACTATATCAGTGGCAAGAAAACCCACTATTACTTTATTATATAGGCTAACAAGCTTGCTCTTTTGGTCTGGATGAGGAATTAAATCGTGTATTGTGAAAAATGTTCTGATCTGAAAAACGCGGGCAAAAAGCGCCAACGGTAAATTGGACGGGTGTGCGGAAATAAAGTGAATCACTTTTATTCCTTTGAATAATGCCCTGCAAGCTATGATTGGAGCTATGATAAAGTCTATTATTGAATAAATATCCAGAAAGGCGTTGTTCGTGTAGGAAGAAATCGTGTAGCTGAACTTCTCACGGCTCTTTGAGAAAATCTTGTTACCATAAAAAGATACATTGTCTTGATTTATATTATCAAGCAATGCCCCATAATAACTTTGAAAAAAAGCATTATTTGAATTACAGACTATGGCAACTTTTTTCACTTCCTTTATTTAAATCATGGTCGATATCCCTTCTTGCAAATCAATAAAATCATAATTCCCAATAACGGAAAATACCTTGTTCAGGTCAGGGGAGCGTCTAAGATGATCTCCTTCGCGCTCTTCCAAAAACTCAAACTTCGGTTCTTTGCCACATAAGTTCATAACTATTTTTCCAACATCAAGAATGCTAATCTCGTAATCGTTTCCAAGATTATATACGGTATTGGTCACTAATTTCTCAGAGAAAACCAACCTCGTTGTAAGCTCAACATGATCGTCTATATGAATGAACGATCTTGTATGCTTTCCATTCCCAAAAATTTTCAAAGGATATTCGCCATCTTTGACTCTTGCAACAAACTCTGGGATTACCTGCCCATATTTTGTACCTATCATTTTAGGACCGTAAACATTGAAGATTCTTAATACAATCCATTGTAAATGAAGTTGTTGACAATACAATTTAACATAAAATTCGCTTACCATTTTGGCCACTGCATAACTGTCACGATTCTGCTCTATCCTGAAGTAGGTCAAATCGGTTTCTTTGGTTGGTACATTAAAAGGTTCGCAATAATTTTCTGATGTAGAGGCAAATAAAATCAAGGGGGAAATCCTATTGTCCAATCCCTTAGCGGCGGACAGGGCTTTCAACAAGTATAGAGTCGCTACAGAATTAACTTCAACGACCTGCTGAGGCCTATCATAAAAATACTGGGTTCCGTTGATTGCAGCATAGTGCAATATTTGAATTGGCTTGTACTTGACAATAAGCTCTGAAATGGGACCAATATTTTCATAATCCGCCAAATCGTACTTTTCAAAAACCAAACCATAATCATTTATTAATGGATTGATATTGTTCAAGCTGCCACGAAACAAATTGTCAATGACAACTACGCCAAAATTGTTTTCACAATACCACTTGGCCATATAAGAACCGATAAAGCCGGCCCCTCCAGTTATTATTACATAGTCCTTTTCCATATTAATTGGCTATTATTTTATGCTTATTGACTTATTTTATAGTCTCCAAGCGTATGAACAAGAATGTTTTTTTCCGAATTAGCAACTAGGCTTGAGGCGTTCCAGGAATCCAAAAAATGTTTGTTGCTGTTTTCGGATATAATTTTTTCTGAATCAATCTTTTTATAGTTGGGATTGTTGTTCATAATTAATATCCCATCAGACTTTGCTACTAGTTTATAAAAATCATTTTCTGTAGGACCTAGGCCAAGTTCACTCATCTCATTGGAATCCGCTATAAAATCGTGCAAAACAATTTCATACCCCATTGATTTTATTTTACGGGCTATGTTCACCGCAACAGAACCTCTCAAATCTGAGGTTTCTGGAACACCTTTGAAAGCCATACCTGACATTCCAATAACCTGGTCTTTTTCAAAATTGCTTGACACCCATTCCGAAACACTTTCTTCTAAAGATTCATTGTATTTCCTAGAGTTAACAACAAAGTTTTTTCCATTATGGTCCGGCATATTTTCTGAAAGAATATAGGGGTCTTTTTCTAGGCAGGGCCCTCCGACATATCCTGGAAGTGCAATGTTTGATCTTTGATATCCCAGATTTGAAGCTTCAATTGCCAAATATCCGTCTATACCAAAAGATTGGGCGATTTCATTAAACGCGTTCCCCATTGCAAAGTGTACGTCTCGGTAAGTGTTGTTAAATAACTTTACCAGTTCAGCTGTTTCAAGAGTTGGGACTTTAACAATGTTGGTGGTTAGTTTCTTAAAATAACCAGCGGCCAACTCATATGATTCTTCATTGTTTCCCCCAATAACCTGTGGCAAAGAATAGAGTTCTTCTATGGCCTTTCCTTCAATGGTTCGCTCTGGACAAAAGGCCACCTTAATCTCTTCGGGGCTTTTCCCAGAAAGTTTGGCCAAATGGGGAATAATCATTTTTCTTGTTGTTCCTACGCTGATCGTACTTCTAAGTACTACCCACTCCTCCCCAGTGTAATTCTTTGAAATTCCCTCCAAAGCAGAGAGCAGATATTCATAATTCACTTTTCCAGTTTGTGGATTAAGTGGAGTACCAATGGTGATAATGAATCCATCCAGATCAAGGTCTTCGGAAAAACCTTCATCCACAAATAGATTCCTGTTTATGCATAGTTCAAGAAATTCATCTATATGGGGTTCGTAAAAATGAGCTCTGCCCTTCTTAATGCTGTCTAATATTTTTTTGTTCTTTTCAACACCATAGACCTTTATTCCCCTAAGGGCAGAGGCAATGGAAAGCGTCAACCCTACATACCCCATTCCAACAATTCCTACTTTCATATCTTTAACTTACTATTTTTCTGTTAATTTATAAATCTCCTCGAACGGCTTAAGCCCGGGATGATGAAAATAATATTTCAAAATTTCCCGAAGGGCTGGGGTTTTCTTTTTATCCTGAATAAACTTTCTCAGGCCATCCTCCGTATTGTCTATGAAGGCAGTCGCGTTAGAGAAATACTCAGGTATTTTATGGTTCTTAAACTCCCATAGAAATACATCTCCAGTAATATTAAGAGCTAAAGAAACTAGCGTCGAATAATGTCCGATATATTTTATGCAATTCGGTGTTTTCTCTTTAATCAAATACGTTCTTTCTCTTTTGGTCACTTGGTCATATAGTTCATGTTTACTTCTGGGATGAAGCTTTAAGTATAAAGCTTGTTCAGGTTCCAATGAATTGTACATTGCCAATAAGAATTCGTCGAAATCTTTTTTTGACAACCTTCCATCTTCCACTAAAGTTTGACAAATGTAGCAAACAGCGTCCTCTTTTTCCTGATTTATTATTGAACCATACGCCTCTAAATCCGGGGATCCAATGCAACTAAATTGATTGGATGAAAAACCATAATTGGTCATAAAATAGTCTTTCCAATATTCGGAATAAACGTAAACTTTCCCGGGTAATACGTTTAATGCATTCGAAAATATACTTTGCCCCAAGTTCTTGTTGCCCAAAATATAAATAGAAAACACTTCAGAAAAACACGTCAACGGACTTGATTTTGTCTTCGATGATAAGGAAAGGATACTTTTAAAATAGAAGACCATTTTTCTAGCCTCTTTGATGAAAAAGTTAAGATTTCTCCTCATGAAAGGGATGAAAACGCCATGTTGTAAGAGAATGGAATCAATCCCCAATTTCTTGGACGTATTAATCAAATAAAATTCCGGAGGGCGTAAAGCAAAAATGAAGACTATGGAATCCGGAAAACCAAGAAAAACGGCATCAACTCCTGATATATTGCCCTTTAGGTTAACAAAGTAAGCACTTTTCGGGAAAGATATAAAGTCTACTGTCTCTTTCGAATATTTATAAAGATAAATAAAAACAAATTGTACTTCAGGGTCGTTTTTAGCATATTCGTCCGAAATCTTTTTGGGGAATCGTAATAAGGAGTAGTCGGTGAGCTCAAAAAATATGACTGTTTTCTTTCTCATTTGGTGAACCTTGTTTTCCTTTTTTTGAAAACCAGTATATCAAAATGCGAAAATATCGATTTTACTAACGATAAATTTTATACGCTCCAATTTTTACTCATTATCGTCAAATTTGAACAATCGAGTTTTTGAATTTGCCATAATCAACAGGAAAAGCACTGTAAAAAAAACGTAATCATATCTCTGGGGAAGCATTATCGTAGAAAAAAAAGCAAGTCCAAGGTAAGAAAGAAATATAGAAGCCAGCACTCCGTCCCTTTTGAGCAGAATCCATTTGAAAGCATTCACAAAAAACATGGCAAAAATGAGTAGTCCGAAAAAACCTATTAAGGCGTGGAATTGCAAGTAGGAATTATGCATCGTGTATTTTACGAACTTTATATTAGGGTCGGGATTTTTTAACATTCTCCATAAATTCTCCCAAACATAAAATTGATCATATCCCACGAAAAACCTAGTCAGGTTTAATTCTTTGATATACCACTCCCATAACTCATATCTTCCTGTTCCCAGACCCCTATCCAAGAACCTTTGGAATGCCGGTATATCGGTTAAGTCAAAAAAAACAAAAAAGAAGGAAAGTAATGTCATTAATATCACTGATACCAATAAAAAACGCGTAATACTTTTCCGAAAGTACCTCAATAAAAAGACGAAAAAAACGAACAAGCAAACGCCAATTCCTATGCGAGAATATGAAACTACCGAAAGGAAAAAGAAAAATACTGTAGGTGTAATATCCACATAATTTTTATAGTAAAAGTCTTTTATGGCCAGTAAAAACCAGAAGTGGCATAATATCGTTGTGTAAGTAGTTCTTCTTAAAAACTCGGTATTGCCCCCCTCTTGTGTAAAAAGAAAAATATAGACTATAAAAAGAATACAGTTAAAATAAAAAATGTTTTTTAAAGGCAGGCTTTTGAAGTTTAAAAAAAAGATATAGCCAATGATTACCGATTGAGGTACCGCCAACATATAGAGAAGCGAATAATCCGAGTAGACATAATAATGCAATGCCAACCCCAAAACCACTATAAAAAGGACCGCCAGAAACGAGGGAAACAACAATAGTTTTCTTCTTAGGGAAAAGAAGATCAAAAGCAGGAATATAAGTGAATGTGTAATAATACTATACTGCCGGTCTCCCAAAAGCACCGCTACAAAACTGTTCTCTACTAAAAGAAATAGTAGCGTCACATTTATTGAAAATGGAACATGAATCTTATTTTGGGAAATGGCCTTCATCTAAATACTGCAATACCTGTTTTTTTTCTAATGACTATAAAAAGGAAAATAAAATCCATCACACTTTTGACAAGAAAGGACCACGCTGCTCCTTCAATACCAAATAAACGCACTAATGAAACCAATAACAAAAGGTAAAAAGGAACCATCAATAAATTAATATAGAAGGCGTATTTTGGAATTCCTACTCCGTATATAAATCTCAAAAAAACCAACGATAAACTTGATACAAAATATCCAAAAACCAAAATCCTAAAAACCGCTGTACTTTTCAGCATGTACTTTGTGTTGATCCAAATTTCCAGAAAGAAAGGAGCAATCAGCGTTAGTATGATGGAAGCTACCAATAGTGAATAGAATAAAAACCAAAATGTCTTCCTAAAGCTTTTCAACAGATTTTCAGTGTCCCCTTTGGAATACCAATAAGAGATTGCCGGAAAAAAAGCGGCTGTAATACTTCCTGAAACTAAAGTCATTTTTGATACCAAATCATAGGGTGTGGTGTAAAACGCCACCTCATCAAGTCCTATGGTATTTGAAATAAAAAATCTATCCAAAAAAAGAAATATTGGATTTAAGAGTGAATGACCTGTAATCCAAATACCGAAGAAAAGAAGCTCAATAAAGACTGTCTTTTCTACTAAATTTAGTTTGGGTGCGCCATATTCCCTAAAAAAAATGAACGTGTAAAGGACCCAAACCAAGAAATAGACGGCCAAAACAATGTGAAAAGATCCTATAATATCGAAACCCAGTAGATAACCAATACTGGGAGCAATAAGAATGGTACTGCTTAAAATGGTGCGCAGAACGGAAACCAAAAAAAAATTCTGCTTTGCCTCATAAACATTTCTGTAAAATGATATGAGTAAGGAAATTCCCCCAGCAATAGCCGCATACTTGAATAGTAGTTCTGCTACATGCATTTTGCTCTCCTCCTGAACCAAAAAAGTTGCCGATAAGGGTGAAAGGAAGTAAAGTAAGGCACATAAGGATATAGCGGTAATCAAATTGAAATAAAATCCGTTCGCCAGCAATTTAGAGATTCTATCACTGTCACTTTTGGCCAATGCTTCTGATAATTTTTTGTTTACAGATGGATTTATCCCAAGATTAAAATACATGAATAAAAAAAGAACCGTGATGGTAAGACTATAAAGACCCCACAAGGTGTCTCCGATAAATTCAATGTTCTTAGGAATAGCTATCAGGGCCAATAAAATTGGGATTCCCTGAAAAGAAATGCTTATTAGGCCATTCCTAAATACTTTTCCAACCGATAAGCTCTTCATAATTTCACCTAACCCAATTCATTTAACAAAATAACCCGGCGTTCACCTCTTCCGTAAACCCCTTCTTAGTCTATGAAGCCTTGCTCAAAATTCTCTAAATAAAACGTTCCTGGCAACGATATAAGTTTTCTGTTATTATACCCGTAAAATGAAATGTTATTGCCTTTTGCAGCCTCAAAATCATTTATTGAATCCCCTATCAGGCACGTTTCCCTGCCCGAATAACCGTGTTCCGCCATTATCTCCGATACCAGCGTAGTTTTAGGGGTAGGTGATCCATGAATGGAAATGAAATATGGTTTTAATTTTAGCTCTTGACATAAAAATTTCAATTCCTTTTCGTCCGACCCAGAAACAATATGGAAATGGAACCTTTCATGACTGTTCTTGATAAAGTTAACGGTTTCCTGAATCAGGTATTTTGGATTTATTAGCTCCTTTTTCATTATGTCGGAAAACTTGGAAGCTAGCACCATAATTTCTTCTTGACCAATTTCCTGGTTGAGGATTTCTTGAAAGAAGAATTTTATCTTAACGTATCTGGATAGCCCTCCATTCTGCCTGTGGAAGTCCAGGAGCTTTTGAACTTCTTTTGGGTTGTAATCTTTAAATACTTCTTCAAAACCAAAATCTCTAATTGGCATGGAATTCAATATTACCCCATCGAAATCCCAGAGAATTGTTTTAATCATATTTTTTTTTGAATATCATTTCAGCAAGTTCAAAATCATCGGGCCAATCTATATCAAAGGAGCTCGTGGATTTTAATTCGAAAAGAAAGGGTTTCATTCCTATCCGATCTTCATAATTGATATAGTTCTGCCTGGAAGAAATAAAAAACCCACTATTTATTTCATAGTATACCGGCAGGGTTTGGGTTCTCGGCCACTTCTCATGCTCTCTATTGTAATTAATCGGCTTTCCTTTTTCCCAAAGGAACGTTTGCATTTTGTTAACCGCCATTAAACTGTCATGGCTTGACTCTTTAAGTGACAGGAAATACTTTGCTATCGCTTCGTCATAGATACCAGCATCAATAAAAGGGGATGTTACATGGGTCCAAAGTATGTGGTTTGCTTGGATTACTTTGGGAACGTAATTGATGAGCTCATCCGTGCTCGTCTTTGAAGTTGCCAGTTCTTCGGGGCGTCTGTCAAAAACTATTTTATCCGACCCAAAACTTTCGGCAATTTCAATAACCTTTGAATCGTTGGTTGACAATATGACGGAATGGGTCATTGTTGAATCCACCAATTGTCTAAGCTTTATTGTAAGTAACCCTCCGTCTATTCCTGCAAATATCTTGGTGTTTTTGTTGGGTATTCTCTCACTGCCCGCTCTACAGGGCAGAAAAACAGTAACCCTTTCATCGAAAGTAGCTGAATAGTGATTTTTCATCAATGTTCTTATAAGTTGTTTTGGTGCCGGAACTTACCACACAATTTGACAACAACAATTTATCTATTATATATTGGTTTTCATTTGCCAATTGAAATTTTACGTCATCTTTCGATTTTGCGTAGCCATCAAAACCAACTAAAATAATTTCCTCTGGGTCATGCAAAAGAGCAGTTTGAGCCGCAATTGTAAGTGGGGAATCTTGATAAATATCAGTGAACTCAATTTTATCCAATTCGTATGACCGCTGCTTAATTTCAGGGGGCAAAACCGTACCCATTTTTCTGGGGTATGGTGGAAAAATACATTCGTTTTCTAGGGTCTTACTTCCATTGAATTTTTTCGTTAACTTATCTCCTTCGGAACCTACCAAGCAATAATATTGCTTATGTAAAATATCAGAAAACAATTCTGCATTCTTAACCCCAGCATGAACTATGCACAAAGAAGAGTCGTCAAAAACACCTATTAGATTCTTAATTGCTTTAAGATTGTCCTTAATACTTTCTCCTCCTCCTATCACCAAAACCCTTTTCGGCTTTTTTTCAACTGCAAACAAAGGCAACTTTACGTTATCATGAATTTCATCTTTTTTATTTGAAAGTGCCATTACAATGCTACTTAAAGGGTACCTGTTTAGTCCGAGCCAATCCATAACGTCTTTTTGTGGTAAGGAGTGGGCCCCCGAGAACATATAGGGCAGACTTGTACCCCATTTATATTCCTGTTGCATCTTTTCAAATAACCCAACTATTTTGCTCAATTCGTTGATTTGAAAACTAATCTTTTGTTTTGATTCCAAATACGTTAAGATGAGTTCTGTTTTTAAGTTTCCTGCACCTCTGCCCATCCCTGTGATCGTGGCATCAACCATGACACACCCTTTTTCCATAGCCAGGAGTGTGTTGGTCATGGCCATTTCGAGGTTATTGTGACCATGAAAGGCAATCGGGATATTAGTTGTTGATTTAACCAAATCAATAGTGTCTTCAACATCTTTAGGAAGTACCCCTCCATAGGAGTCCACCATATAAAAAAAATCGACCAGTCCATCAATTTTATCCAATTGACTCAGAAAAGACCTATCATTTTTCCAATTGGACATGTACATGACATTAAATCCTACTTCAAAACCCTTCTTTTTGATTTCATGTGCCAATTCTGCGGCGCGGTTTATGTTTTTTGGGTTTATAGCCATCCGAACAAGATCGATGTATGGCTTACATGGATCCAACAAATCATCCAAAGTATTTATTTCCGTGTCTTTTTCATTTAAAATAATAGCAAGCTTTTTTGAGGGCATCAAAGACTTCAATCGCTTAAGCAAATATTCTGGGCAATAAAAGAATTCTCCCAGGTATCCTTTTAAGGGGACACTTCTATAGCCAACCTCGACATAATCGATTGGCAGGTATTCCATTGCCAAACAATAGTCTTTGACCAAGCTTTCTTGAAAATCCCAGTTTGTGTAATAGCCCCCATCCCTTAAAGTGCAATCTAATATTTTTGTCTTTCCCATCAAACTCGTGTTTTTTAATCTTCAAACATCAACGCGATATTCTTAACGTCGATAAATTTCTGTACTTGTATAATGTCTTTTAGACATGCTTTTTTAATCTTGAACAATAATCAATTTAAACCTGGTTCCCCACTACCCTGTAGTAAGATATCCATCATTAATAAAAAGTGTCTGCTTTAAAGAAAGCCATAAAATCAACTATTAAATACCTTAAAGAGTTTTATAAAATAACTTTGGCTTTTCTGTCAAGGTATTTAAAAATTGAAAAAAGGAAATAGCCGCCCAGAAAAATTAGCGGTGGCAATATTAACATGTCACCAAAAAAAGACTTTTTTACTTCTTGGGGTTTGCCAAAATTAATCACTTTGATTGCATTTTCACGTGTCTTCAACTCCACATTTTTGGCCTCTATGTCTTGGATCAAATTGTTTTTTAAATCAAACAATTCCCGTACGTTCAGTTGTTCTTCATTTTCCAAAATGATTCGGTTGTCACCTTCTTTACTTTCTGCAGCAGCGAGATTTGCAGAATACTGCATTATTAATTCGTCCAATTGAGCAATTAAGGCCTTGTTTTCCTGTATCCTGTTTTGGGCATTTTTAAGATACACCGCTATTAAATCGTTGAAATAGGGGTTTGAATTAATATAATTCATTAATATTTGAGCACTATTATACCCTTCTGTTTCATCTTTGTAAAAAAAAGTGATTTTATGGTTTAAGGAATTTCTACTTAAGATTTCACTACGTACAACATCAGACACTGTTCCCGAAATATCAAGTCCTTTTAAAAGCTCCAGATATTTTAGCTCATCTTCTAGTTTACTGTTCTTATCTCCCAACGACTCCACTTCTACTTCAAAACCTTTTAATTCTTCAATATTGATGCCAAGTGGTTCAAAAAACGTAGTGTTTTCCGCTTTAATATTAGCCTGGATTTCTGCAACGACGTCATATAGATAATCCTTACTTTCTATATTTGGTCGCACAATGATCTCAGTTTTTATTTTAGCTGAAACAATTTGTTTCAGTCCAAAGCCTATTAATAGGCCCAAAACCCCTAATCCGGTTAAAATCCATACATTTTTTTTTAAGTAAATAAATATTCTCAAGATTAATCTAAAAGCCTTATCAAATCCCTTTTTTGCCAATTGAAACAGTGCCCCTAAATCAATTTCTTCAGATGTGTTGCCAGTTGGTTGTTCTGCCATAACTAATCTTTAAAAATTTGTTCTAATATTTTATCGGTAATTAAGTAAGTCGGTTTTACCCCCGTGGTGCCAAGACCGCCAGATGCTAGAGTACTTCCGGTTTTCAATGGATTATCAGAAGCATAGTACGCGTATCGTACTTTAATGTCTTTTCGAATACTTTTTCGAATCTTAGACGCCGATTGCACTGCTTTTTGATAATGCACGCCCTCCATCTCCAAACCAATGACATTCCAGGTGGATTCATGAAAAAACCTTAGAATATCCTTATTCTGGAGTGAAGTGCCCAATACGGTCACCATAGTCCCTTCAAACACATTAAGGCCATAGCCTTCAAAATCTCTGGCGCGCAGCTCATTTTCGAAAGGGTAATTATCGGCTGTTCCTTCAAAAATATGAGCAGATGGTATCATTAAATCACCTTTGTCACCATCCAAAATACCCGCTTTACCCATAATTGAAATTGAAACAACGTTTAAAAATCGTCTTTCGCCGTTGTTCACATATGGCTTTAAAAGTTCATCTATCGTTTCGTAAGCCTGTTCGCCAAAAGCATAATCCATTACAAATATAATGGGTTTGTCCGCCACATCTTTCTCTTTTGAAAAAGCATAACAACAGGCCATTTCATTGAAGCTTGAAGTATCGAAAAGCTGCACATCAATATTGGCTCCTGAACTGTCATCAATGTAAACCATTCCATTTTCCAAGGCGACGTTTTCAACGAGTTTACGTAGTTGCCCATTCTCAGATAAGCTCAGCGCTTTATAAATGTCCAAGGGTTTTTTATCTGCCATCTCTTCTGTCAGCGCCTTACGGGCAAACAAGGTGTTCATCACACTGTGCATATTTGCACTGATAATATGGATGGGGCGATGCAGCGCATTAAGCTCAACCAACTTTTTCTTTATGGTATTCGCCCATCGTTCCCCAAAAATATGATGGCCCAATCGTTCTCGAAGTAGGGGACTAAACGTTATGGTTCGTTTGTTTCCCGTAGTTTGTTCTTCAATGGACAGTTTACCCAACCAATAGATGATATTTAGAAAACGATCCTGTTGGCCATCTTTACTCAGCTTTTGATGAATATCAACAACCTCTTCAAAAGTTCTCCCTAGTATGTTGGCGGTGTGTATCAGGGCCACCTCTCGTCCCTGTGCTGTTTTCTTTTTACTCTCAACAAAGGCAACGAGTTTGTCCCAATCGCGAACGGTCGTGTGGTCCTCTTCAAAAAAAACCCTATCACAAATCTTATTTGACTCTATAAAGAGAAATGTAAGGTGGGTTAAAATATCATAGATATCGGATCGCCCTCGGGTTATCTCAATATTCATCTGCTCTTCGTCAATGCGATAGCAGTTTCTTCTTCGTTTGGGAGGAATAATGGGCTTCAAATGTGATTTTGAAAAGCCTTCATCTGATGTTAAATTAATGAATCGGCATTGCTCAATGCCCTCAGGAAGTCTTTCCAGTACATAAATCAACCCGTTGAGTTCTCCTTTTGCCTCGGCAACACTGCCATATATTTCAGGGCGTAGAACAAGAAGTGCGTTTTTTAGGGCATTCCCTGAAACACCAGAAGGCTTGTAAAAACCACGATTGAGAAGATGACGCATGGTGATATACAGTCTTTCAATAGCATTGGTGGACTCTTGCGCCCGAGTGGTTTCCTTGGTTCTGGAGGTCATTGTGGTATTTCCCCACAAAAATAGTGGAAATTATAATTACAAAAGATGGGGGTGTTAGGATGTCTGTACAAAAGGATGAAGTGCTGTGGCCAATTTTCTGTCATTTGACAACCTTTGAATTTTGTTCTGCCCGCCTAGCTTCCCAATGGATTTCATATGGTTTTTAAATCCGTCTTTTTTGACTTGGGTCAGTTTCAGACGTTGTAAAACCTTACCGTCAATCAAATCAAAATAGTAGCTGTTCTGTTTTTGTAGGGATTCATCTAAGGTTGAAATGAACTTTCTCATATCGGACGGCACTTTTTCAAATTCCACGAACCACTCATGATAAGGCAATTCACCATCTAAAGGTCCTGTCTGTGGTGCGACAGTAAATTCATTGACCTGGGCATTCGTAACAGCAATGGCATCTTTCATGGCCTGTTCCACTTCTTTGGCAATAACGTGTTCCCCAAAGGCTGATATAAAATGTTTGATTCTTCCTGAAACAATAACCTTGTAAGGGTTTGTAGAAATAAACTGAACGGTATCCCCAAGATTATACCCCCAAAGTCCGGCATCAGTGCTAATGATCATCACATAATTGACCCCCAGTTCAACATCGGCAATAGTCAAACGCTTTGAATCAGGTTCGAAGAATTCCTCTGCTTTTACAAACTCATAAAAAATACCCGAATTCAACAGAAGAAGCATGCCTTGTTCAGTCTGTGTATTTTGATAGGCAAAAAAGCCTTCGCTTGCCGGAAAAAGTTCTATACTATCAACGCGCCCTCCAATTAAATTTTCGAATTTGGCCCTATAGGGTTCGTAATTCACTCCACCATAAATAAAAAGTTGAAAATTCTGAAAAAGCTCCCCAACAGGTTTCTCGTGCTTTTCTTTTAGTTTTTCAAAATACATCTGTACCCATGAAGGAATACCGGCAATCACGGTCATATTCTCCGTCTCGGTCTCCTCAATTATAGCGTTGACTTTGGTCTCCCAATCTTCGATACAGTTCGTTTGCCAACTAGGCAAACGGTTTTTTTGAAGGTAGTTGGGCACATAATGTGCCGAAATACCGGAGAGACGCCCTGTTTTTATACCCTTGATTTCTTGCATTTCTGGACTCCCCTGCAGAAATATCATTCGGCCATCAACAAAACTTGAATTGCCCGTTTCATGGATGTAGGTTAAAATGGCATCTCGGGAGGCATTGACCTGATGTTTGATGGACTCTTTGGTAATTGGAATGTACTTCGCCCCGGATGTGGTTCCGGAGGTTTTTGCAAAATACAAAGGTTTTCCAGGCCAAAGAATATTCTCTTTGCCCAGTTTGATTTCCTCAACATACGGTTTCAAATTTTCGTAATCGCGTATAGGGACTTTTTCAACGAAATCTTGATGGTTTTTTATGTTTGGAAAACTGTGGTCGACACCAAACTTTGTGGTTTTTGCTCTGTCAATTAGCGTATTCAAAACCTTTTTCTGCGTATCAATGGGGTTTTGAATCCATCTTTGGTTTTTTCGAACGATATGTTGGGCAAAAATCTTGGCTGCAAATGATTTGAGCGACATGATATCAGTTGAAATCTATAAAATCAGTTGGATTCTTTGGCTTACCGTCCCGCCATAGTTCAAAATGCAGGTGTGGCCCTGTAGTGAGTTCTCCTGTGTTCCCAACAGCGGCAATGACCTCGCCCGAACGCACTAAATCACCTTGTATTTTATTGAGTGAACCGTTGTGCTTGTAAACTGAAATGATATTATCGCGATGTTCGATAAGAATAACATAACCCGTTTCTGCCGTCCACTCTGAGAAGATAACAGTACCGTCAGCAATGGCTTTTACTGGTGAACCTTGAGGCGCCACTACGTCTATGGCGTAATGTTTTTTTTCGGCATCAAAACCTTGGGATATGGTTCCTGTGACCGGAGGAAATAATAAATTTCCCAAATCTTCAAGATTTCGTTGAAACAAATTGTATTTGTCTTCCAAAGCAACTTCTTCGCGTAACTTCAAATCTTGGGCTATCGGGTCGAGGTTTACTTTTGAAGGATCAAGTTTGTATCGCTCAAAAAGCGAATCACGATTGGTCTCATTATTTTCAATTTCACCACGCAATACCAAACGTACATTATCAAGATACTTATTGGTATAATTTAAAACGGTCACTAGGGAATCCGTCTTATAGGTCAATTCGGTGGCCTGTCTTTTCAATTTTGTTGAGGAATAACCGGGAATGTATTCGCGCAAAGGGGTAAATGCTATTAATAAGGTCGTAAAACCTATCAATACTATGGTGCACAGGGTTCCTGTAACAAAGACATTCAATCGATTTAACTTAAAGGAAATTTTTTCTTCAAAAGTGCTTTCGTTCAAAATGACCAATCGGTATTTGTGTAGCAGCTTCTTTTTAATGTCCTTTCTCTTTTTTCTTTTTGCGGCCATACGAACAAATATAGTGCAGTATTGTTTCTTACATGATTATCATACCAATATGGGCAAGTTTTTGGGTTTAGCAAGACATTTTATGTTTTCATTTACAATGTTTGTGGTTGCTTTTCGTTCATTATAACAGAAAGCCCCAGGGTTTTTTGTATTTTTGGATATCAATTAAAGAATTTAAAGCTATGATTTCCCTTTCTTTCTTTTTAGGTATGTTAGGCCCTTGGCAAATCGTATTAATTGTAGTTGTTGTGCTCCTGCTTTTTGGAGGAAAGAAAATTCCAGAATTGATGCGTGGCTTAGGTAGCGGTATTAAAGAGTTCAAAGACGCTTCCAAAGAGGATGAAAAGCTTGAAGACAAGAACAGCGCAAGTTCTTAAAAGACCCATTTTACAAGCTTCAAGAATAATCACCTAGATTTTTTTCCTTTTTTTACAGCACATATATTCCATTTCACAACAAAAATTAATTTTCTTACCACCTAGGCCCTAATTTGGCGTTATGGCTAAACATTAAAGTATGTCTCTTTGACTGCCTTGATAGTTACCCTAACCCATAACAAACCATGAGGCATTTCATTCTACTTGTAGTAACTTTTGTGAACCTGAGCCTACAGGCGCAAGATATAGCGGTTTCAGACCTTCAAGCTGAACTTGAAGAAGAACTGGAGTTTGACCAAAATATCATTAAAATTGAAGCTGATAGTAGTGCTTCCAACCCACAAAGTAAGATAACCAAAAAGTTGCTTCGATTAGCGGACGAGGCATTCGAAAACATGTGGTATGCCGAAGCTTCAAAACGCTATGAAGAAGCTATTGTGCGCACCCATGGGGTTCCTGCAATGCAAACACTTCAAAAAGTCGCCGACGCCTACTACTATATCGGAGATATGAACAATGCCTCTAAATGGTTCGAAGTGTTATTTGATAACTATCAAGAGGTATTGTCAAAAGATGATTTGTTCAAGTACACACATGTTTTAAAGGGGACAGGTAGGAAACAAAATGCCGACCGAATATTGAATATCATTTCGGAAAAGAGTTTTGATGAAACAGCAAAAAGTCCGTCCTTTCTACAATATGAACAAAATGTCGTTCTTAAAAATCTTAAAATAAACACGAAGTATTCTGAGTTTGGGCCAGTCCCTCGGCTGGACGATAAGATAGTGTTTGCCTCAGCAGCGGATACGGGCATGTTTAGAACCAAGCGGTATAAATGGAATAATCAACCCTTCTTAGACCTTTACGAAGCAAAAACCACTGAAAAAGATTACGAGCTTAGTGGGGTGACCAAACTTTCTAAGGATATTAATTCAAAACAGCACGAGGCATCAGCTACATTTTCTCCCGATGGCAAGACCATATACTTTACCAGAAATAATGATGCTCGAAAAAAGAAAAACAAAAAAAATGTCAATCATTTGAAAATTTTTGTCTCAAACTTAGCTGACAAATGGAGCGACCCTAAAGAAGTACCTTTCAATAGTGAAAGTTACTCCACTGGTCATCCTGCATTAAGTCCAGATGGAAAAAAGCTTTATTTTGTTTCTGACATGCCTGGCGGGCATGGTTTTACTGACCTCTACGTGGTGGACATTGATGAAAATGGGCAGTTTTCAGAACCAAAAAACCTAGGGCCCGAAATCAATTCAAAACGAAAAGAGATGTTTCCGTTTGTTACAAAAGACAACATCTATTTTTCATCGGATAGGAAATCAGGTCTTGGTGGGCTCGATATTTATCAAAGCACTATACAGGGTGGCTCCATTCAAAACCCAGTCAACCTTGGGGAGCCTTTCAATAGCATTCGAGATGATTTCTCATACATGTTGAAGAAAGACGGTATCTCCGGATACTTGGCCTCGAATCGAAAGGGTGGAAAGGGTGATGATGATATCTACTATTTTGAAAAAGAAGAATCAGAGCGCCAAGTAGAAAACAGGAATATGGTTAGTGGTACCATTATCGATGCCATTACTGAAGCCCCAGTACCCAACGTAAGCATCGTCTTGTTCGACGCGAACCATTTAAAGATTGCTGAGGCAGAAACAGACGAAAATGGGAATTTTATGCTCGAAAACCTTATTTCAAACTATGATTACTCTTTAAACGCCACCAACAGTAATTATGAAGAAATTACCGAATCGCTCAGTACCAAAGACAATGTCGAAATAAAATTAACAAAGCGCCTAAGCCCTATTGATGCCGTAGATGTGGTGACCAATGATAACAATGAAACCATGTTCAAGACCGAAGCAGTATATTTCAATTTTGATAGTTATACCATTCGTGAAGATGCCAAAGAGGAGCTCGATAGGCTAGCAAATTATTTGGTAGACCATCAAGATATGAAGTTAAAAATTGAATCACATACCGATTCAAGAGGTAAGGCTGCTTACAATAAATACCTTTCAAAGAAACGTGCCGAAGCCTCTAAGGACTACCTCATTTCAAAAGGGGTTTCTCAGGAGCAGATTGTCAGCGCCATGGGTTACGGAGAAGAGCAATTATTGAACAATTGTTCTGACGGGGCCTCTTGTTTAAGACAAGCCCATCAATTGAACCGGCGTTCTGAGTTTATTCTTGTTCGAGAATAGTAACTAAAAACAAACCAATATAGAAAAAGGGGCGATAATCGCCCCTTTTTCATTTGATGTTGATTGTTCTTAAAATCGCCTCTAACTCAAACATATAATCTCGTTTTTGTGTGTTTGGAGCGAAGGTAAAACCTTCAATAACCAGCTTTCGGTTTCTCGCCTCATCATTAAGAATGTACGTCATAAATGGACCCGCCATAGGATAGCCATTGATTTCCCAGATACCTCTAGCCTCGGCCCCTTTTACGCCGTTAATTTCAGTGGGGAACAAATAAGGGGCAAATGCCTTTTCTGTAATCATATAAGTCCCTTCATCAGGACCTGGAATATATTTTTTCCCAATAGAATCACGCATTGCAACAATATCGCGTACAAAAGTTGAATCATTTGAAAAACTATCACCAGGCATACTATATACCACAATGTTCATGTTACCTTTAGGAATCTGACGATCCAACCAAACAAAATTTTCTTCTTGTTTGCTGACGCGATAGGCTGACGGTACGGTCATATCGACCTCAAAGACTTCCTGTAGGGCCGTTTCTTTGTTCAAAGAGCGTGTGAAGCGATTTTGACTCTCTGCAAGCTCTGTTTGCTTAAAAGCGCTTATTGCCGTAGGGGCTATTTTTTCCAGTCCGCTGACCAATTCGTTGTAATTGGTGCCTTTGACTACGGCAACCTTTTGGGGTTGGGCATAAACATCGGTTTTAACATGCGCCACGGTCAACGTATCCTGTTCTATAAAAAGAACGGACCTTGAATGAGCAGTGGCGCCTCGAAAAACCTGTGGGGGTACTTGTGTCAAAGACAAAATAGGTTGTTCCGGCATTAAACTTAGGGCTGGCCTGGCAAAAAGTTCCCTTACCTTGTCGCCGATAGCACCTCTCCAAAGTTCAGTGTCCATAACGACCATGAGAGAATTTACACTGCCTGTTGAAGGGGGCAAAAAGCGTTCTTTTGTTTTAGATTCTTTGCAAGAAAAAGCCAATATCAAAAGAGCAAATGCGAGTAGTGTTCTTCGTAACTTCATAATCTAAAGGTATGAATTTACGATAACCCTAAATCAAGTGAATACGTAAACTTATCCTTTGAATGAGTGAGTTGAAAAATAAAAAAGTTTGATGTCCCCTTTTTATGAAGAGCAATTACACAGCCTTAGTTTAGTGCCTGGTTTTAGGTTGTTTCCGTTCAGTCCATTCCATTCGCGCAAATTGTCAATACTTATGCCGGGATACTTTCTAGAAATCGTCCAGAGTGAATCACCGGAACGCACTTCATGAATCTTCGAAGGGTCGTTGGGCATTTGCACCGGTTTAGAAGGTTTGTTGACGACGGCAACAGCTTTCTTATTTGAAGTAGACACTGGTTTACGCGGATAAATGGTCAATCGCTGTCCTATTCTAAGGTTGTTGCTCCTTAAGCCGTTCCATCTTTTGATTTGGCTCACCCCAACGCCGTACCTTTCGGCAATCTTGCCCAAATAATCACCACTTCTCACTTTATAGCGAATTCGGTCATTGCTGTTCACCAACTGTGGCAAGGGCTTTTCTTGCTTTTCGAGTTCGCTCTTGGCAAAGGCATAAATTGCTTTCTCATTCGTAACAAACGTTCCTATATGTTTTATAGGAAGTCGTAGTGCATGCGTTTTTCCTTTAATACTGGGTATAATATCCAATTTGTACTGTGGATTCAATACTTGAAGCTCTTCCTTTGAGATATTGACCAAGCTTGAAATTTGGTCGAACGTGACGAGTTCTTTCACATGAACCGTATCGGTTTCAAAATAGGGCCGAGCTACCTTTTCTCCTTTTAAACCGTGCTCTTCTGCGTATTCAAAGAGATACATCGTGGCTAAAAATGCAGGCACATATCCTGCCGTTTCACGTGGAAGATTCCTTCGAATGTTCCAATAATTTTTATATCCTCCTGAACGACGTATGGCCTTATTTACATTTCCTGGCCCCGAATTGTAAGCGGCAAGTGCCAAATCCCAATCATCAAAAATATCATGGAGCTTTGCCAGATATCGTCCTGCGGCTTTGGTAGATGCAATGGGGTCTCTACGCTCATCAACATAACTGCTCACATCAAGACCATATATTTTTCCTGTAGAAAACATAAACTGCCATAGACCCGTGGCCCCAACCCGTGACCTTGCCCTAGGGTTTAAGGCCGATTCTACAATAGCCAAATATTTCATTTCCAAAGGAATATTATGTCTGTCCATTTCCTCTTCAAAAAGTGGAAAATAAAATTGACTTGCGGTCATCATTCGTTGCATCAGGCCCCTTTTTCGCGTCAAAAATGATTTGATCACCCGCTCCAAAGAAGGGTTGTATGCAATGTTGAATGGGGTCTTTTCATTGAGCCTTGCCAAACGCGCCTTTAGCGTATCTGTAGATAAATTCAAGTAGCCCAAACTATCTTGGGAAGAAGGTGTAATAATTTCGGCATACATTTCCTCGAAGAAAACATCATGCCTGGCCAACTCCTTCAGCCACAGGCTGTCATAGGCATACGCTTCTTCCATATCTTTCAATGAAAATTGGTCTTGATTGGAAGAAATCGCCGGAATCGTCAATGTGGCGTCTTGAATGGCATCATCCCCTTCTTGTAACAAAAGGGGTTGGTCATTTTTCAAAGAATCCATCCGTATTAGGGTACTGTCTTTTGCTTCTTGGGCATTTATGGCCAGAATGCCTCCCAACAGAAAAGCGAGTAGCACAGTAGAAAATTTTGAGGTCATTTTCAATAAATCATTTGGTTTGGGACCAACTAAAATGCAGCTTTTTTCCCGTATTCTAAAAAGAATAGGGTTAAAAACTTAAAAATCGGACAACTGTCCGTTCATCGATAACGTATTGATTAGCGCAATATTGCAGCGATACCCGGCAAGGTTTTTCCTTCAAGGCTTTCGAGCATGGCGCCACCACCGGTTGAAACATAGCTTACCTTATCTTGAAAACCAAACTGTTTCACAGCGGCTACAGAGTCACCACCGCCAACAAGCGAAAAAGCACCGTTCTGAGTGGCCTCATCAATGGAATTTCCTACTGAAATGGTACCCTTTGAAAAGCTTTCCATTTCAAAAACACCAACTGGGCCATTCCAAAGAATAGTTTTAGAGTTCAAAATAACATCCCTAAATTTCACTAAGGTTTCTGGCCCTGCATCCAGCCCTTGCCAGCCATCAGGAATATCAGTCACCGCCACCGTTTTGGTGTTGGCATTATTATCAAAATTGTCTGCAGCAATAACATCTACGGGCAAATGGACTTCTACGTTTTTGGCTTTTGCGTTTTTTAGAATATAAAGGGCCAAGTCCATTTTATCATCCTCACAAATTGAATCTCCTACACTGCCCCCTTGTGCTTTGATAAAAGTATAGGTCATTCCCCCACCAATAATAAGATGGTCGACTTTATCCAAAATGTTTTCGATTATGGTGATTTTTGAAGACACCTTGGCCCCACCCAATATGGCTGTGACCGGTTTCTCTCCAGTGCGCATCACTTTTTCAATGGATTTGATTTCTTTGGCGAGCAGATACCCAAAACACTTGTCCCCCGGAAAAAACTGCGCTACAATGGTCGTTGAGGCGTGTGCGCGGTGTGCCGTACCAAAGGCATCATTGATATAGATATCGCCAAACTGGGCCAACTTTTTAGCAAAACCAACATCTCCGTTGGTTTCTTCGTTATAAAACCGAAGGTTTTCCAACAATAATATTTCACCACTTTGTAGCTCAGCGTAGGCCTGCTCCACCACCTCTCCCACACAATCGTCGACGAATTTAATCTGAACTCCAATAATCTCAGAGACCTTTTCACAGATATGCTTTAGTGACATATCTTCATTGCGCTGCCCTTTCGGCCGCCCCAAATGACTCATCAAAACAGCGCTACCGCCATCTTCCAACACCTTTAAAATAGAAGGCTTTGCTGCTTCAATTCTGCTGGTATCCGTTACTTCGAATTCACCATTCAAAGGCACATTAAAATCGACACGTATCAGCGCTTTTTTATCCTCAAAATTATAATCGTCAATTGTTTTCATGGGTTGTTTGGTTTGAGTTTCAAAAATAACTATTTCCTAAGGCTGTCAAAACTAATTTCAGCTTCATCGTTTAAGTGGTGTTATACGTAAACGAGCGCCTTTAAATACGCTATATTTGGAGCGATGCTTTTTGATAATACTTTAGGTCAAAGCCACCTTAAGAATCACTTGGTCACTTCTACTGACAGTGGTCGCATTCCGCATGCCCAACTCTTTGTTGGCCCTGAAGGTTGTGGTATATTACCCATTGCTTTGGCCTATGCCCAATATGTCATTTCAAAAGTGCACGAAAAAGATTCTTCAGCGTACGATAGCTGCCTTCATAAGTGTGCCACCTTCACGCATCCTGATATTCACTTTGCTTTTCCTGTGGCGAACTCCGATAAGGTCAAGAGCCATGCCGTCAGTGACAACTACCTTCAAGAGTGGCGACAATTTTTATCGGAGCAACCCTATGGAAATCTTTTCGATTGGTACCGCCTTATCGGAATCGAAAAAAAGCAGGGCCAAATTGGCGTGGATGAGGCTCAAGACATTGTCAAGAAACTTTCCTTAAAATCGTATGAGGGGGGATACAAGATTTTAATCGTTTGGATGGCAGAAAAAATGAATATCGCTGCCTCAAACAAATTATTAAAACTGATTGAAGAGCCACCCAATCAAACGATAATACTCTTGCTGGCAGAGGAAGAAGAACAACTCATCGGTACCATCCGTTCGAGATGTCAGGTATTACATTTTCCAAGACTGCCTGAAGAAACCATTATAAAAGCTTTGATCAATAAAGGATTGACCGAGCAACAGGCCAATCAACTGGCCCATGAGGCCAATGGAAATTTTAACAAGGCATTGGACCTAATGAACCAAGATTCTGAAGATTTCATTTTTGAAAAATGGTTTGTACAATGGGTTCGAAGTGCCTTCAAGGCAAAGGGCAACAAGGGTGCGGTTCGCGATTTGATCATGTGGAGTGACGAGTTGGCGAAGGTCGGTCGTGAGGTACAAAAAAAGTTTTTACAGTACTGTCTTTCAATCATAAGACAGGCCTTGCTGTTGAACTACAATACACCTGAGTTGGTCTACTCCAAAATTCATGTGAACAATTTTGAACTCAAAAAATTTGCTCCATTTGTGCATGAGAACAATGTTGAGGCCATATTCAAAGAATTGGAAACCGCTATGCTTCATGTGGAACGTAATGGCAATTCACGGCTGATATTTACAGATCTGTCTATTAAATTAACACGCCTTTTGCACGTAAAGGCCTCTTAAAAAGTATGATATGCATTTTCATTTAGCAAATAATTACGCTCAAATCGTTCTTCTTGTTTTATTAATCATTGTCTTTCTTCAAAGCGGCATTGATAAAATAAAAGACTGGAAGGGAAATCTTTCGTGGCTGACCGGCCATTTCGCCGAGTCTCCCTTTAAAAATGGAGTGCCGCTCTTACTGGGTATTATCACTGTGATGGAAATCGCCGCTGGAGTACTATCGGTAATGGGGTTGGTGCACCTTGCATTATACAATGATGCAACATTCGCCTTATATGGTGCTTTGGTCTCGGCTATAACCTTATTAATGCTTTTACTGGGGCAACGCGTGGCTAAAGATTATGAAGGGGCCAAGACCATCGTAATTTATCTGGTCCCAACCGTTTTTTTATTGTATTTATTGAAATAAAAAAGCCCTGATATTCAGGGCTTTATATCGTTTTTAATACTTTTTATTTGTTATACTTATCATTCAGGATTTTCAGAATTTCACCGGTCAATTCTTTCGCTTCGGTACCATAAAGTACACTACCTCCCTCTCCGCCGCCTAGGATATAAGTGTAGCCGTTAGCCTTACCATATGCTTCGATTTCTTTTTTGACCTTGCTCACTACGCTATCCATTTCGGTCTGCCCTTCGGTCTGCATTTGCTGTTCTTCTTGTTGCAATTGTTGTCCTAAAAATTGACTGCGCTGCTGTAAAAGTCCCAATTCTTCCTGTGCTTTTTTCTGTGACCAACTTTGGGCCTTGGTCTGAAGGCTTTGGTATTCTAACTGAAACGCTTGGGAGATACTGTCCCTTTTTTTGTTCATTACCTCTGCTCTTGCCTTGAACTTGTTTTCCACATCTTTTTTCTCCTGATAGCCATCCATCAGTTCTAGATTATCTACAAAGCCAATCTTGTCTTGTTGGCAAGAGATAAAAACGAAAACAAAAAGGATATACATTGCATTTTTCATGTTCTTCTATTTTTAAAGCACGCAAAAATAACAAAAGCCTTTACGCCACGCACCAAGGTTCAAAAATTTGTTGACCAGATTGGCTATAAGGTTTTCCTATTAAATAAAAGAGTCTTTATTGTTTTTTCTAATTAAAAACGGTTTGTTTTAAAGCGATTACACCACGCTTTCTGGTCAAGCCCTAAGAAAGGCCATATGATTGTCGATAGCGTCCCTTAGGCGTTGTTATTTCGCTTTTTTTAAGATATAAATGTGAGAGCTGTGCTCTTTTGAGAACATTCCCTTAGTATTTGACCATAATCCAATGGCCAAGGCCTTGAACCAATTTTTATGTCCCGTTTTATATTTTTCACTTAAGAGCGATACATAGAACGCATCAAACCACATGGGTTTTGTTTTAACAACCTGCATTTGTTGTTTCGAAAAGAGCTTCTCAATCGCTGTTTTCGAAAAATGCCAAAGATGTCGGGGCACGTCATATGCTGCCCAAAACGTTTTATAGTAGTTGGCATCAAATGACTTAAAATTTGGTACTGCAATAACTAAGGTGCCTCCTTCTTTTAATTTATCACACAATGCGCTCAAGCTCTCCTCTAATTCAGGAAGGTGTTCAAGTACATGCCATAACGTGATGACATCAAATTTGCGCGCTTCGATTTCCTTTAAATCCTTTTTTAGTTGAAGTCCTTTTTCTGAGGCAAGTCGATTTGCTGCAGGGTTAGGTTCAACACCTTGAACCTTCCAACCCCTTCGTTTGACATATAACAAAAAGTCTCCCGTTCCAGCACCTATATCTAGAAGCGTCTTTTCTCCATTTGTGTATTTCTTGACAAGATGAAATTTGCTTTTAAGATTGATGCCCTTCACCTTTTGGTACAGACGGTCAGTGAACGATTTGGCTTGGTCGGTATGTGAAATATAATTCTCCGATTCGTAATATCGAGAAAGATTTATCGGCCTAGGATGCGTAACGAGCATGTCTAATTCGTCGTCATAAAGCAACTCAAAAGTTTCTTTTGACAAAAAAAAGTCACTCGTTTTTAAATACGATTTCATTATAATTATGGGTAGAAAGGTATTCTTCTTTTAGGGCGCGAAGATACGCCAAAACCCTTTTTTGATTTTGATAGTTTTCGAAAAGACAATCTTTGTCGGTCTTTGAAAACACTTCAATTGCGATATAAAAATTTCCTTTTCGGGCAATACTGTTATCTTCCGTGGCGGTATACGTTTCAAAATCTTCATTGCCAAGGGCCGCATTTAAACCCATATCAAAGAGCAGAGGCAAAAGATTCAGTGAGGTGTTCTTCTTATCTATTTCATAAAAGGAAAAATAATACCCCTCATCTTCTAGCTGAAAAGGAACTTCAACATACACATAATAATCGTCAAGCTGATATTTTGTATTGATAAAATCATAAAATTCTCCTACGGCCTTAGGATCTTCAAATACAAAAAGTGTTTTTTTAGGAAGTCCTTTTTTGAAACGTTTTCCTTTTACGGTTTTATAATCAGAAATCTTTGGGGCAACTTGTAATGGGATGCAAGAAAAAGAAAACAATATTCCACATATAAGAATAGTAATTTTTTTCATGTTGACGGTGATATGATTAGGATATACTAATCAAAAACTAAGCCAAGTATTATCCTTTTAAGATTGTCGCAAACACCGCTTTGCTCAGAACAGCAATCCGGCTATCACCATCAGTTATCTTTATATTTTCTAAAGCAGCACCTCAAATAAACACGAGAAAAAAGGTCAAATCCATTCAAGAAGCCTATTAAAAAACAAGTGTTCCACGTGGAACGCACTATCTTTATCGCCCAAGAAAAACCAAAAGGACACTTATGTCAGATGGAGAAACACCACTAATTCTCGATGCTTGAGAAATTGTTACGGGCTGGATTTGCTTTAGCTTTTCCCGTGCCTCAGAAGACAAAGACTTTAATCTTGAATAATCAAACCCTTCTGGGATTTTTATGTTCTCTAGCCGTTGTAATTTATCAGCATTGTTTTTTTCTTTCTCGATATAGCCAGAATATTTAACTTGTATTTCAGCCTGCTCCAGAACTTCATTGTCCAACTCGTTTTCATCCACATAGGTTGATACCGTTTCCAATTCCATCATATGCCCCATGGTCACTTTTGGCCTTGAAAACACCTTGAACATTTTATCCGATTGCTTTACTTGTGCAGAATCCAACCTTTCCAATATCGGATTGATTTCATCGGGACTATAGCTTGTTTTTTTAAAAAATAAAACAAAATCATTTGACTTTTGCTTTTTTCGTTCCATGCGTTCCATGCGTTCTTTTTTCGCCAATCCCAATTTATAGCCTTTAGGGGTCAATCGTAAATCTGCGTTATCCTGACGCAATAGGGTTCTGTACTCCGCCCTTGAGGTAAACATACGGTACGGTTCTTCGGTTCCCTTGGTAATTAAATCATCGATAAGAACACCTATATACGCTTCATCTCGCTTAAGAATAAAAGGTTCTTTTTCGTTAATCTTAAGGTGCGCATTAATACCAGCCATCAATCCTTGGGAAGCCGCCTCTTCGTATCCTGTCGTTCCATTAATCTGACCGGCAAAATACAGGTTGTTAATCAACTTGGTTTCTAAAGTATGACGTAGCTGTGTTGGCGGAAAATAATCATATTCAATTGCGTACCCTGGTCTAAAAAACTTGACACTCTCAAAACCTCTCACCGAACGTAGGGCTTTGAATTGAATGTCCTCAGGAAGAGAAGTTGAAAAACCATTTACATATACCTCAACCGTATTCCAACCCTCAGGTTCCACTATTATTTGATGCGCATCCTTTTCATAGAATCTATAAATCTTATCTTCAATGGATGGGCAGTACCTCGGGCCGATACTTTTTATTCTTCCATTGAACATTGGGGAACGATCAAAGCCTTCACGTAACAAATCATGAACCAAAGCACTTGTATGTGTCATGTGACAATCACGTTGAAAGTTTAATTTTTGGGTCTCCGTATACGAGAATCGCTCTGGGTTCTCATCTCCTGGTTGCGGAATCATTACCTCATAATTCAGTGACCGCCCGTCTACCCTTGGTGGTGTTCCGGTCTTCATTCGACCGCTGTCAAAACCGATTTCCGCCAGCTGTTCCGTAATACCCGTTGCTGCTTTCTCACCAGCCCTACCCCCGCCAAATTGCTTTTCTCCGATATGGATTAGGCCATTCAAAAACGTTCCATTGGTCAACACCACTGCTTTACCCTTAATATCAATACCTAGCGAAGATCTAACGCCGACAATTTTATCTCCCTTCACCAACAGACCGGAGACCATTTCCTGATAAAAATCTACGTTGGGCGTTTGCTCCAATAACAGACGCCATTCTTCGGCAAAGCGCATTCTGTCATTCTGTGCGCGTGGACTCCACATGGCAGGACCCTTGGACTTATTGAGCATCTTAAATTGGATAGCTGACTTATCCGTCACGATTCCGCTGTAACCTCCCAATGCATCTATTTCTCGCACAATCTGACCCTTTGCGATTCCTCCCATTGCGGGATTGCATGACATTTGGCCTATTGTTTGAAGGTTCATCGTCACCAATAAAGTTTTGGAACCCATATTCGCAGCTGCCGCGGCTGCCTCAGCCCCAGCATGTCCTCCTCCTACAACTATTACATCATACTGCTTTTCAAACATAATCCTATTGTTCCACGTGGAACATCTTTATCTTTTCATTTTCCTTTCTTCGCATTTCCTCTTTCTCCCGAGCACCCTTGTCACCGTAGCCCAACAGGTGTAATACCCCATGCACCATTACCCTTTTCAACTCTTCTATCACACTAACCTTAAAAACTGATGCATTCTCTTCCACCCTCTCCTTAGATATAAAAATGTCTCCCGAAATACATTTGCCTTCACCATAATCAAAAGTGATAATGTCTGTATAAGTATTATGATTCAAATACTTTCTATTCAGCTCAACCAGGTATTCATCGTCACAAAAGATATAATTCAAATCAGAATAGGTGAACCCTTCAGAGGTGACCACCCTATCAATCCAATCGGAATGCTCTTTTTCATTCTCCAATTTAAAATCGACTTCATAATTATAATTGATTCCCACTGCCAAAGTATACCTTTACCTTATTCTGATAATCAGGGCGCAAAGGTAAGGCTTGCCGATTTAAAATTTCTAACTCGTCACTACTCAAGTGTAATGATTCCGGTCTGGTCAAAATCGGTGATTCATATACTTCCTTATTCGTTTTACTCTCCCGTTCCTTTTTCTTTCCTTGTCTTAATGCAGCGTTTTCAAGTTTCATTAACTCATGTTGAATTTGATTCATTCGGTTAAGTGTTCTTTCTGTGATCCCATTCTCCAATAACTCATTCTCAAACTGCTCCATTTGTAACGCCAGCTTCCTTCCCAAATTCCTTCTTTCAGCGTCTATAATATTCTTAAGTTGCTCCTCCAATGCATTTCTCAATGTCTGTTGCTCTTGATAGATTTCATAAATCTCTTTTAACTGTGCTTCAGACATTCCTTGCCCAGTGCCTCCATTAATCCCATCTCTTTGTTCTCCCTGTCCAGAATCCCTTCTTTCCTTTCCTGAGTTTCCTTCACCCCCATTACCTTGAGTATTCCCATCTCCACTTTGACCATTTTCACCCTGCTCTCCTTTTTCACCTTCCCCCGATTGGTCTCCCTGCTTACCAGACTCTCCCTGGCCTTGTTGTTCCTCATTTCCAGATTGAGAACCTCCTTCCATTTTGTCCTGCAATTCCTCTTGTTTTTTAATAATATCGGGCAATTGAAATCCTTGACCCTGTCCTTGGCCCTGACCGCTCATCATACTTTGCTGCATATTATCAAGCGTGTTCGCCAAAAAATCGGCTAATGCATTTGATGCGTTCAACACATATTGTTGGTAAGACGCCGCTTGATACATTTGGTTGTCGGCAATACCCTCTAAACTTTTGTCCACATTGTAATACACCTCAGTAATTTGTTCATTTACAAATTCTGATAGTTCAGCCCTTCTTAAAGAAAGTGCGAACAAACTATCATCGACATGCTCAAACAACTGACGAAGTTCCTTCTGCTGTCGAACGGTGTTAGAGAACTCGCTAATTTCTGCGCTGTTCTCGTTCACCTTGTCTAACAACCCTTCCTGCTTAAATGAAAATGTAATTAGATTATCAAGAATTTGGCGAAGCATCTCAGCGTCTTCAACAACACCAGAAGACCCACCTTCGCCAGACATACTTTCCTGCAACTTTTCGGATAATTCCTTCATCTTCTGAGCAGCAGAATTCTGTTTCTGTGTTGCCCCATTATTCTCGGGTTTCATTCCGCTTTCTCCGGCATCCTTTTCACCATTATCCTCACTTAACTTATCCAAAGCCTCCTTTTGATCTTTCTTAATGGACTCTTGTTCGTTTTTCGAATAGTCTAACTCCAATGGTTTTCTCAACGCCCTATTGTCTCCTCTTAATTCATCCAATTCCTCAGAAATCTTTTCGAATGCTTCATTCAGTCCTTTTTGCGCTTCGGTTTGCGATTCCTTAACAACACTGTCCTGGGCCAATTCCATTTGCTCTAACGATAGTTCTTCAAGCTTTTGCCCTAATTGCGCTGCTTTTTCGGTGACATAATATCGCTTTGTCAGTTCCAATAACTGCTCTAGATTTCGTTTACTCGAGCCTTGCGATTTTGCAAGGTCTTCCAAACGTTTCTTTAGTTCTTCCCTTTCAATCTTATCTGCTACTTTTTCTAGTTGCTCCAACAACTTCTGATTCTTCTTTGCCTCCAACTCCTGGCGTTCCAAACGCTCTTGAAGAAGCTGGTTCATTTCATTATCACCATCTTCCTTCTTCAGGTTATCTTTTAGTTCTTTGCTAAACTTCTCCATCAGCGATTCCTGTTGCTTCTGTTTGTCCAAGAACTGTTTTATTCTTTCCTTATCCTTATATTCCAAGTTACCTTCCTGTTTTTGATCTCGATTGATTTCATTTAATTCTTCATTTTGCTCCTCAAACTGGTTCAACCGTTTATCAAAATCATTAATGAGTGACTCTTGATTGTCCAATCGCCTCTCTTCCAACTGCTTATCATTAAATACTTCGGTTCTAAAGACCTGACTTCTTGTTACCTTTCCGCCCCTAAGTCCATCATTATCAGTGACTTCGAAATACATTTCATAAGTTTTACCCGTTTCAATGGCCAAACCTGATGGAAACGTATAATAAAATTCAGCAAACGCTTTATTTGGCTGCACCAGTTCCATCTTCTTTTTATCACCTCGGTCGCCAACTTCATAATACACCAAACGCACTTTACTTACCTTGTGATCATCGCTAACCCCACCAGTGAAATATAACTCGTTGGGACGTAGTGAATCCCTCGCCTCCTCTACTCGTATCTTTGGTGACTGATCTTTTAGCACATTCACTCGGTACCCCAATCTTTCGTAATTGATTACCCCTTCATTTGATGTGGTCAATTCATAGTCAGCCGATTCATAAATTCGTTTACTGTATTCAAAACGATTGTCCGTTCGCACAAAACCAACCACTGTATCTGTCGTTACAAATTGTATGGAAGAGGTGTTCATTCCCTCCATTTGCCATGTCAATTTTGTTCCCTCCGGAATGGTCACATTTCCAGTTCCCTTTACTTCTTTATTTTTAAGCCCTAGGTACTCTGGATACTCCAATGCCAAATTAAAATCAACGATAGCAGGTACTCGAGTGGCCTCCAAACGATATTCCCTTGAATACACAGCATTTGCCTTAAATCGAAAATTAAAACTGGAGATTGGCTGTTCTATACGCATTTCATGAACGCCATTTCCTACACTTTGCATCACCATTGATTGCCCGTCTTTCTCCAAAAAAACTGTTTCTGGTGCCACGTCGCCAATTGTTCGCACCGATAGCGTTAACTCGTTATCCTCTAAAACCTTTAACTTTTGGTTTTGCAATATGAACTGAAAAGGCGCAGGTGGTTCGTAAGCGATATCGTAGTTCACCACCCGTTGGTACGAGCCGAAAAAATCGGCAATATTGCCCGAAAGCCAAACCAATACAATCACGCCAAGAGGAACCAATAGGTATTTCGCATATCGCACACTATCCTTAAAATTTATGGCGTCCGTAAATGACAAGGGGCGCAATTCGCTAGAACGTTGCGCTATGGCAGCAGACAACAAATCTGATTTTTCAGAACTTTCCGACCACTCCAAAAGGTTGACCAATTTGTCGCCCACAGTTGAAAAATGCTTCCCTATCAATCGGGAAGCTTCCTTTTCTGGAATACCCTTTCGTAACTTGAATAAATAACTCAACGGAACAACAATATATTGATACCCCAATACAAAAAGTGTAAGCAAAAACCCCAGGAACAATACCAAGCGCCATGTTGTCGACAACCACAGTGCATACTCCATAGCCGTGACCACAATAAATAGCAATAAGCTCAGCGTAAGAAAGAGCAAGACACCTTTAATCAATCTTTTGGTGTAGTACTTTCTTATAAATGCCTCTAGCTTAACTAAAATGTGCTCAAAATTGCCCAATGTTCGTTTCTTTCTTCCAATTTAGGTATTGAACCAAAAATGACCCTCAAATATTATGTTAAATCCGTTATTCGGCCAACCATAACAGTTCACTACCGTAGTTACTCATACGCTATATTTGCAACCTAATTTTATGCTATGAGTCAAAAAGTTCGCGTACGTTTTGCTCCCAGTCCAACAGGGCCTTTACACATTGGTGGGGTACGCACAGCGCTGTTCAATTACCTTTTTGCCAAAAAGAATAAAGGCGAATTTATACTTCGTATTGAAGATACTGACCAAAATCGCTATGTTGAAGGGGCCGAGGACTATATTATCAACGCACTCAATTGGTGTGGTATTCCTTTCGATGAAGGTATAGGCAAAGAAGGCTCGTTTGGTCCCTACCGCCAAAGCGAACGAAAGCATTTGTATCAACAATACTCACAGGAACTGTTGGACAACGGCCATGCCTATTATGCCTTTGACACGCCTGAACAATTGGATTTCCACCGAAAAGACCATGAGGAAAAAGGTAAAACCTTTATTTACAACTGGCATAATCGGTTAAAGCTTGACAACTCACTCTCACTTTCTGAAGAGGCCGTACAAGACAAGTTGAATTCCGGAATTCCATACGTCATTCGTTTTAAATCACCGCAAGATGTAAAGGTAGTTTTTGAGGATGTTGTTCGTGGAACCATAGAAATTGATTCCAACACCTTAGATGATAAAATCTTGTTTAAAAGTGATGGAATGCCCACCTACCATTTGGCCAATATTGTCGATGACCATTTGATGGAAATAAGTCACGTCATTCGTGGGGAGGAATGGTTGCCTTCTTTGGCACTGCATAACCTATTGTATGATGCCTTTGGATGGGAAAAACCCGTTTTTGCGCACTTGCCCTTGATCATGAAACCCACTGGAAAAGGGAAGCTGAGCAAGCGTGATGGGGAAAAAGGGGGATTCCCAGTATTTCCGTTGTCATGGAACGAATCGCAAGGCTATCGGGAAGCAGGCTATTTTCCGGAAGCGGTCGTCAATTTCTTGGCATTATTGGGTTGGAACCCCGGTACCGAACAAGAACTTTTTTCATTAAATGAGTTGGTTGACGCCTTCTCATTAGAGCGTGTCAACAAATCTGGGGCACGATTTGACCCTGAAAAGACCAAATGGTACAATCATCAATGGTTACAACAAAAAGGTGATGAGGAATTGGCCAATATGTTTGAATCGGTACTTGACGGAAAAGAGATTCCTCGCGATGCTCGGAATGACACGGCTGTCAGGTCGAGCGCAGTCGAGACCTCCTTCGACTCCGATTACGTTCAAAAAGTGGTGGGATTAATCAAGGAACGAGCCGACTTTGTCTCTGATTTCTGGGAGCTGGGTAGTTACTTTTTCGAGGCGCCAACTCACTATGCTGAAAAGCCTGTCAAAAAACAATGGAAAGAGGATACAGGCAGTATTCTTAAGAAGGTTGCTCAAATTATCAGTAACACCGACGATTTTACCTCAGCAAATTTGGAGACCCATATCAAAGCCTGGATTACCGATAGCGAACTGTCTTTTGGTAAGGTCATGGGGCCTTTACGCTTGGTCATTGTGGGCGATTTAAAAGGGCCGCACCTTTTTGATATTCTAGAGATGCTTGGTAAAAAAGAGTGTCTGCAAAGAATTGAAAAAGGGGTGAACGTTTTGGGGTGACCTGTTTCGGGGATAATGCTATGCCAATAAAAACTTAAGCCAGTAAAAAGGTCTACGTTCTAGGGTAATTTTATCATTGGTTCAAAACTTTTCCCCTCCTTGGAGGGGATTAAGGGTTGGGTTTCATTCTATCTATTTTGTCTTTGATTTCTCACAGAACCCAACCTAAATTATTTTTCACTTCCAAATCGTTGAATCGGGTTACTATAACCACAAGGCTTTCCAATGGGTTTTGTCGTATCTTATCTTTTTCTTGATGACTATCTTTAAAATGAATTGAGCCATCAACTTCATTTGCCCGTTTTAAGTCTTTGCAATAAAAATCGACAATATATCGGTCTATTGGTATTTGCCTGCTTAATCGTACGCCTAACGGTTTCGGCTATGGCCCGTGGCCAGCGCCAGACAGTTTTTATTATATTCAAGTTAGGAAAAAATGGCCAAGCGATAGGCATGGGCTATAGCCATTGTTACAGGCAGTTTTTAATAAACTTCATAGGCATATTTAAAAATTTCCTTATTCCCATCACGTTTTTTTATCACTTTTTTAATCCTATCCAATTTGTCGTATTTAAAAAAGTAGACTTCTTTGTGATTTTTATTAAAGAAATTTTTAGTTCGCTTGATTAATTTCCCGATTGAGTCGTATTTGGAAGATTCTCTTCTGCTCATTTGACCATCTTTTTCAAATAACTCCATTTTTAAGAGGTTATCACTTTCGTCAAAATGGTCAACTCTGAACAACCAACCGTCGTCTGTGTAATGTTCCAACTTTCCATCGAGTTTTACCTCGTCCAAATGTCTTTTCTCGCTATACTTAGTTCCATTATGATCGAATTGAATCTTGGTTACATATTTTTTATTATCCAAATATTCATAACGGTATTGAACATAAATTTGGTCATTTTGAAATCTTGAAGATGATAGCCATCTCATTTCACTATCCTTTACGTAAACCTTTTTAGAAGTTATTTGCCCTATACTGTCGTATTGTGAATGAGTTCCGATATTTTCGCCCTTTATAAAGGTTTCTTTCGTATAAAGAATGCTATCCTTTATCTTATACATGAGTTCCGCACCATTATCATAGCGATAGTAATACCCATACCTGAATGAGCCATCTGGTGAGAAGTGTTTTTTCTCTATCATACGGTTTAACACATCCCATTTATAAGTTGAATGTCTAACAGAATTATTTTCCATTCCAACTGTTTTTATGAAATTCCCGTTCTTGTCGAACTCAATTGAGGATGACAACACTTTGTCACGAAGAAAGGTGATTTTTTTTAGGTTTTTTTCTTTCGCATATTCAATGGTAGTCTTTCCTTCATTAAGTGTGTTGAAGATTCGTTCCGGTTCATGTTGAATCTGTCTTTGTCCGAAAGTCAAGGAAAATGAGAAAAGAAAGAGTATTGAGAGTTTGTTCATTAAATTGATTCAAATTGCCTGTAACGGTCTCGGCTCGTATGTTTGGTCTTCAAGGATTTGGTTATAAATATAGATGT
>ERZ1740067.99-NODE-99-length-66406-cov-41.796733_pt1 | contig 66406 bp, 63 predicted proteins | sample MGYA00581736_ERZ1740067 | MGnify/ENA primary metagenome ERZ1740067 (study PRJEB43018, sample SAMN04849236) | marine metagenome | isolation source: floating plastic debris | place: Pacific Ocean | collected 2008-08-27 | study: EMG produced TPA metagenomics assembly... | reverse complement strand
CGTCCATGCATATGTCGAGTACTCAAAACACATCTACTAGGCCGTTCTGTAAAAGGGGCGCGTGCAGTTTTGTGCGCCCCTCTTCCGGCGCTTTGGCCTATATATCGACTGTGCTACGAGGCTTGGTTACAAAAGAACCAAGCAAACTTGTTTTTTGCTTCGGATAGAGTGGAACTTAGGACAGATGATCCTCAGGTTCGTATGCCTCGGAAGACCGGAGCGAAGATATTATCAATGTGGTTGTTGAGCAGCCCATTCCACTTTGCTCTATGCCTCATGCAGTGCAGAGGGCGCCTGTTCTGAAAGAATCCTTTGTTTGGAACGCCGCCTTAAGGCATGAACGAATGCAATCCCGCGTTTTAAGAAGCTGTGTATGCCAACGATCTTCTCCTCGGCTTTGCAGCAATGTCAGAATAGCGGGGCTACCGTCGATCAACATTCGACCAGACCGAAATAGTAAATCTACGAATTGATGTCGGCAGGTTCAGGTTTGCGCAGACACGAAGCAACGCCCGTATGGGTTCTGGATATGTCGTGCCGGTTCGCATGGTTTCCGACCATTGCGCATGAGGAGCAATCAGTAGAGTCGCCCTTTTGATCGCTCGCGAGCCTATAATGTAGCGTCGTGATCGGGCTTGGTTGCAATGCAGGCTGCCGCTGATGCGACATTGCGCCCGATAGCTTGAGCACCGGATCTTTCACATCTTGACGAAATGAGGAGCTGACATGCCAGAAGTAGAAGCCTTTGACCCGCCCGTCGACAGTCTCTTGGCCGGCTTGTCGGACATTCCCGGGATCTATCTGGATTGCTTCAAGCTGATTGCTCCATTTCCCTACACGTTGCAGGATCTCGTTCTTGCCTTTTATACCACCCCGCTCTTCAAGGCGGAGAGGACAGTTTTACGTTTCACAGCGCGTCGGCTGTCCACGGATGCAGAAGCATTGGCCCTTGCAAGCGGCCACACGGATCGCTTTGCCATATGGAAGGTTGAAGACCGGCGAACCGATGAAATTCTTTTGGGTGAGAGCAGTGGCCGGACGAAATCCTGGCTCGGCGTCGCTGCGATTGCGAATGGGACTGAGCTTATGTTCGGCTCTGCCGTCCTGCCTGTGAAGGGGCGGGACGGCCAACCCACGCTGGGTCCTGTTTTTCATACACTATTGGGCGCGCACAAGGTGTATTCGCGCGCTTTGCTGGCTGCTGCCGGGCGAGGTATTACTCAGGCCAGTGCAGGGTGATCGAAAGTCGGACGTGAAAAGAGCACGGGCTTGCCATTGCGCAGATCGTTTCTGAAGAGGGCCGACAAAACCAACAAGGCTTCGGCATAGCCAGCGGCAGAGGCACGGTCAGGTTGCAGACGAATGGTTGTGGGGTCGAACTCGTTCAAAGCCTCTGCCCAGACCAGTGGATGCACTTCAGTGAGATGCTTGCGTGCGATTTGGCGGGCCGATTGGGCCAGATCGAATAAAATGAGATCGGCGGTTTCGCTGCCGGTCTTGCGGCGCTCGATGCGTGTGGTGCAATAGGCCAGCAGCGTGTTGGCATGGTATTGATCCGAGGTCAGGCGCATGATGTCTGAGATACCGTCTTTAAAAAGGCGTGAGTCGAGGACCTCTGCGGCCTCGGGCCACAGGACCACCGCGTCCATCATAACCCAGACATAACCGCCGGCCCCCCAGACATCGCAGGTTTGGCCCGCGATTTGGCGCGCGGCACGATCCAGAAATGTTACGTCAAAGCGGACAGGATCCATCTGACGGCCCAACGCACGCAGGCAATCGGGGTCACGTGGATCGAGATCGTGCCAGGTTTCGTGAAGCGCGAGGATGTCTTCGGCGCCCTTTGCCCGTTCTGCCAGGATATTGAAGCACAGCGCGGCGATGAACGGCGCGTCAAGCTGAGCAGGATTTAGCCTGGACACAAGCTCGACGGCCTTGTCCGCATGGGTGCTCGCTGCAGTTTCAAGGTCGGCCTGACCGAACTCGTATTCTACAGCGACGCGCAGGGCCTGGGCAATGTCGTCATGGGTGGCCGCGACAAGTGCAATTGCGTAAGGGTTTTGCGGAAAGGCCTTGAGCACGACGCTCAGGCCATGCGTGCCCTGGGTCATCACGGCACCCGACAGTCGAATGTTGCGGGCAAGCGCCTCATAGACGGCCGCGACTGTGTCGGAGCGGGCCCCTAGGGCAAGCAAAGCGACTGCGGATTTGCCCGAGGGCGTCTGGATTCGGTCGCGGTCAAGATCGGCCATGCGTGTGGCAAGGCCAGCCCAGTCTTCCTGTCGGGCGAAGGCGCGTCCTTCTTCTTCGTAGGCGCGGCATAGGTCGTGGTCGCCGAGCGGCTCGGGGCAGTCGATGTCGAGAGCCAGAGACAAGTGCTCTGACGATGAGCTCATTTGAGACGAATCTGAAAGGGCGATGTCTTGCAGGACGGCATCCGGGGCATCTGCCTGATTGGATTTCCGAAACACGAACCCCAGGTGGGGCAGATTACGTCGAATGCGTCCTGCAAGTGTCATCATTAACCATAAAACAAACTCGTTATAGATCTACGTTATGGTGAGGCTTTGGGGCCTAATCGTGACCGGCCAAAGGAAAGTCGGCGACCGTCCAGCGTCATTTCGGCCGTCTGTTGCCCAATTGATAAAGAATCGGTAAATGGCCCAATCGGGCTTGCGACAGCGCGGCGCTTGTCGACATGGGTGCCATCCGTGCAGGATCGAGAGATGCGAAGCCTTTTGATTGTTCTGAGTTTTTTGATTGTCGCGCTGACGCAGGATGCATTGGCCGATGAAAGTTCGGCGCGTCCGCAAGGCCGACCAGCGTCACCTCCTCCGGCGCAATGGCAAGAGGTTCCCGACGCGCGCTTGTGGTCGAGGGCAGCGGATGCCGCCTTGCGGGGACACGGCGCATCGCTGATCAACATGGTGCCCGGGGACGTGACGGGATGGTGCCCCCACTACGCGGATGCCCCTCCGGCGGCGCGGCGGGCCTTCTGGATCGGCTTTCTTTCCACGCTGTCGCACTATGAAAGCACGTGGCGGCCCGATGCCGTGGGCGGAGGCGGGCGCTGGTTCGGGCTTTTGCAGATCGCTCCGGCGACAGCGCGAGGATACGGATGTGCGGCCCGGTCGGGCACGGCCCTGAAAGATGGGCCCGCCAATCTGAGTTGCGCAATCCGGATTATGGCTCGCACGGTAGCGCGGGACGGCGTGATCCACGGGCGGGACAGTAAATGGCGGGGCGTCAGTGCGGATTGGGGACCGATGAGGTCTGCCCGCAAGCGGGCCGCCATGGCCGAGTGGTTGCGCGGGCAACCCTATTGCCAGATGCCCCAAAGCTTGCGGCCTGTAAGGCGTCGACGCTCAGAACCCGAAGGCGGCTGAGACATCCTGCCAGACCTGCGGATAGCTTAGAAACAGGAGATGACCGTTGTCCTGATACGCGATGATCTTCGCGTCTGGAAGGGTGGCTGAAAATCGGCGCAGAGCGGGCAGGGGAAAGACCGGATCGCCCGCGCCATGAAAAAAAGTGACTGGCACGCCTTCCAGCGCCTCCACCTCGGGGCCAGGCCAGCGTCGGATAGCCGTCCAGTGCCGTCGGGCCAAGCCGTCCTGCGGGATCTCGATCCTGCCTTCGTTGGCGGCGACGAGCTGATCGGCGGCAGCGGCGACCTGCCGCGTGCGCCTTGATCCCCGACCGTAGGCCAGAACGCGGTAGTATTCGAGCCAGACCTTCCGCGGATTGAGACTGCCCACACGTGCTGCGGCGGCAAGCGTGCCAAGTCCGCCACGGATCCCGGCAAGGGTCGGTTGCGGCGCAGGCAAGGCCGAGGAGATCGCCGCCACCTGAACTTCGGTCTCGGGCAGGGTGGAACGGATGCGGATGGCGCTTTCAAAAGCTATGGCGGCCCCAGTGGAATGGCCGATGAGATGAACGCGAGAAAGTGCGTTCTCCTGCACGAACCGTGTGATGCGGTCTGCGGCAAAACCGATGTCGATTGCTTCCTCACCGGGGCGACCATCAAAACCGGGCAGGCGATAGTATACGACGGCGCGACGTGACGTGCGGAACCGCTCCATCGGAGAAAGCACAGTGATCGGCGTCAGCGCCCCTGGAATGCCGATAACGACCGTCTCCGCGCGGCCCGTTTGCGTGGGATCGTAAAGCAGGGGGTCAGACGTTGTTGTGGGCGGCAAGGCGCAGGCGGTCAGGAAAACCCCGATGATGAGGGAAAGACAACGCATCAAAGCAAAGAGAAGTGATGTCGTTGCACTGCGATGCCGCGCGCTTGCAGAGCGGCCTCAAGATCCTGATGAGGGGGCGCAGCCTCGAATGGAATGCGGATGCGGCGGCCCGACGGCAAAACTGCGCTGACCCTGACCGAAAAATCGAGCCGCGTGTCAAGCCGAACATGGTCTATCTGATCCCATCCGATTTCGCCGGTATGAGGTCCGCTGTGCCAATGCATTGCGACATCGGTCAGTGTCATGCCAGCGCTGCGATTTGCGATCAGATCATAAAGGGCGGGGGCGGTAAACAGGACCAGGATGGCCATCAGCCAGATCGCGGCACCCAGAAAGAAGATCGCGGCGAAGATCCCAAACCAGACCGCGATGAGCGCAACCAATGTGGCGCTATTGCGCCCGTTGCGTGTGAAGGTGAAGTCACCGCCCGTCACACCAGCCTGAAGGCGCGCTTGATATCGTCAAGCGCTTCGCTCTGGCGTCGGCTGAGCCGGTCCGCAGCCACACCTTGCAAAACCCGCATCAAGGTTTCAAAACATGCGCCGTCATCCAATCGATAAAGGTGCTTTGACAGACGTGCGATCGCAGGTGTGGCGCCCTGGCAGGTTTCCACGAACCACTGGCCTAGGATCAACATCTCGGACGCTTCATCTTCCGAAGCCTGAAGGGTCTGGCGTAGTTTGATCTTCAGGCGTTGCCGGTCCTCGGCGGTGGGTAAATCGTCGAGCGCGATAAAGGCGCTGGCGATCCCGGCAATGGCAAGATCGGGATTGTCGATACTTTCGACCGGATGAATGTCGGTGCGGCGCTTGAAGCCGAAACGTCGAGCCGCCGCGCGGACATCCTGCGCCACATCAACAAGTTCGGTTGCCATTTCGGCCCCCATGCGCGCGCGCTGCACCAGGAAATACGCGGCCGCAGCCAAACCAACTACACCAAGAACAATATGCATCCAAACACCTCTTACCTAACGACCACCCGTTACATCGAGCGTGGTACCCGTTATATAACTAGCCTCATCGGAGAGAAGCCACAAAATCGCGGCGGCCACCTCGTCGGGGGAACCCTTGCGGCCCAACGGCACAACAGGACCAAGACGGTCAGCCCGGTCAGGCTCCCCGCCCTTGCCGTGAATGGGTGTGTCGATGATGCCGGGCCGAACAGAAAGAACGCGGATGCCTTGGCCCGCCACCTCATCCGAGAGGCCCTTGGTGAACGTATCGATGGCCGCCTTGGAGGCTGCGTAGTCGAGATACTGGTTGCCTGATCCGAGCCGGGCCGCAGCGGACGAGATGTTGATCACAACACCTTCGCCCTGTGTTTCCATCCGGATGACAGCCTCGCGCGCGACAAGCATGGCCCCGATGACATTCACATCGAACATCCGGCGCAGGCGGTCATGATCGATTTCCGTCAGACGGGCGCTTTGGCCGACAATGCCCGCATTGTTGATCAGCGCATCGATCCGCCCGAACGTGTCATCGACGACCTTATAAATCCTGGCGATGTCCTCTGGATCGGCGACGTCCCCCGGGGCAAGGGCGCAGCGCCCTCCGGCGGCGATGACCTTTGTCTGGGTCTGTTCTGCGCTGGCATGGTCAGACCGGTAGTTGAGCACGATGTCATAGCCACGCTTGGCCGCGAGAATGGCGCATGCAGCACCAATTCCGGTCGAACCACCCGTGATCAGGCAAATGGGACGGTCAGTCATGAAAGGCCTTTCAGGATTGGGGAATTCGGCTGATCCATTGCGCCCGCCACGTGGGCGGATCGTAGGGATCTGGCCAGTACTCGATCTGCCGGGCGATCAGATCATTGCGGATCATATAGAAGGTTATGGCCCGAGCCATCAGATCACCGTCGGTGATGGCAACATCGGTCACCACTTCGTCGTCATTCGCGACGAGGCGCTGCACGTCAAATTGCCATGGACCCTTGGCGGGGTAGGTGGCGTTGATGGCGGCGAAATTGGCGCGCCCCACAATCCGCTCACCCGATTGCGGCCAGTCGCCGGTGAAGTCCTCTGACAGAAAGTGGCTTGCCGCAGTGAAGTCGTTTGTGGCCATTGTGTCCCAGAAGTTGCGGACGATGTTGGCGGCTTGCATCATTGGCTCAGGCCTGCCGGATCCGCGTGATCATTTCGGTAACATCCGCGCTGAGCCCCTGCACCCCTGCGATCCGCTCAAGCTGTTCCTTGATCAGGGTTTGCCGATCACTGTCGTAGCGCTTCCAGGTCTGGAAGGCCGTGCACATACGTGCTGTGGTTTGCGGGTTCAGGGGATCAAGTCTGATCAACCATTCGGCCAGGAACGCGTAGCCCGAACCGTCTTTCTGATGAAAACCGGCGTGGTTTCCCGCAAAGGCCCCAACAACCGATCGGAAGCGGTTTGGGTTTTTTACATTGAAGTCCACATGCTTGGTGAGCTTGGTCGCGATGCTGACGGCCTTGTCGGGATCGGCCAGTGCCACCTGAAGGCCGAACCACTTGTCCATGACCAGACGGTCGTGGCGCCATTCCGCTTCAAAAACGGTCAGCGCTTCGCCACCTTTGCCCGCGCGGATCAGGCTCGAGAGTGCAGCCAGCTTCTGGGTCATGTTGCCGGCGGCGTCGTATTGATTTTGCGCCTGCGCGCCGTCATCCAAACGGCTGATCAGACCGAGTGCTGCATTCGCCAGCGACCGCTTGCCTGATTGCTCGGCGTTGGGCGCATAGGGCTCTGCCACCTGATGATCTGCGTAAATGTTGGGCAAGATATTGGACAGCCTTTTCGCCAGGGCATCTCGCATATTTTCGACCGCTGCATAAATCGCATCGGGATCGGGCGTGTCACCCGACTTGTGCAGTTCGGCCGCCAGTTCAGTCTGCGTAGGCTGGGCAAGGATCAGGCTGCGATAGGCGGGGTCCTGGCGCGCATCGCCAAGCACTGTCGCGATCCCGTCAAGGTAGGCGCTTGCCGGAGCGCTGCCGGTGCGGATCGTCGCCAGAAGGCTGTCGCGGGCCAGCGTGCGCGCTGCTTCCCAGCGGTTGAAGGGATCCGTGTCATTGCTGAGCAGGAACGCATGATCGGCCGCGTGTTCCAGAATGACGGGCGCGGAAAAACCCCGCAGGATCGACGGGACAGGACGTTCGCTTAGGTCGTCGAAAGTAAAGGTCTGCTCAGCCTCGGTCAGTTCCAGAACCTGCGTGGTGCGGATTTCTTCCCCCGCCGGTGATAGCAGGCCAACCGCCACCGGGATCACCATTGGCTGCGGATCCGTTGTGGTTGTTGAAGGCGGCAGGCTTTGCGACAGGGTCAGGCTGTATGTGCCGTCGGCGTAGTCTTCGCGCACCGAAACGGTTGGGGTGCCCGCCTGACTGTACCACCTTTTGAACTGCGTCAGGTCGCGGCCAGTCGCGTCTTCGAACACCTGCAACCAGTCCTCAATCGTGGCCGCATCCCCGTCGTGCCGTTCAAAATAGAGGCTGAGCGCCTTTTCGTAACCCTGATCGCCCACGAGACTTTTGAGCATCCCGATAACCTCGGCGCCCTTTTCATAGACAGTGGCGGTGTAGAAGTTATTGATCTCCTGGAAGCTTTCGGGGCGCACCGGATGGGCGAGGGGTCCCTGATCCTCGGGGAATTGCCGGGCGCGTAGCGCGATGACATCTTCGATCCGTTTGACGGGCGCGCTGCGCATGTCAGCCGTGAATTGCGCATCCCGAAAGACCGTCAGCCCCTCCTTCAGGCAAAGCTGAAACCAGTCTCGGCAGGTGATGCGGTTGCCGGTCCAGTTGTGGAAGTACTCGTGCGCGATGATCGCCTCGATCGTTTCGAAATTCCCATCGGTGGAGGTTTCCGGGCTGGCCAGAACGACTGCGGAGTTGAATATGTTCAGCCCCTTGTTCTCCATCGCGCCCATATTGAAGTCGTCAACGGCCACGATGTTGAAGACCTCGAGATCATACTCTCGGCCATAGACCTTTTCGTCCCAGATCATGCTGTCCTTCAGCGCCTGCATACCGAAAGCGCATTTGCCTTCGTCACCCGGACGCACATAAAGTGCGAGATCAACATGCTTGCCAGACATGGTCGTAAAGCTGTCGCGGTGTGCGACCAGATCACCTGCTACGAGCGCAAAAAGGTAACTGGGCTTGGGCCATGGATCATGCCATTCCGCCCAACCTTCGCCGCTGCCTGTGGGGTTGCCGTTTGACAGCAGTACAGGATGAGGCCCGTCGCCGGGCACTTCGCCCCCGTTTGACAACCTCGCAGGCTGCCCGCTTTCGATCCGAACCGTAAACGGTGCTAGAACGTCAGGCCTGTCGGGATAGTAGGTGATCTTGCGGAAGCCCTCGGCCTCGCATTGGGTGCTATACATACCGTTTGACATGTATAGCCCCTCAAGCGCTGTGTTCGCCGATGGATTTATCTCAACCTCCGCCTCCCAAACGAATGGCGCGCGCGGCGCGCCGGTCGTCAAAATCCCGTCGCGCGTCATAGGTTTCCAATCCTGCCCGTCGATGCGCGCCCAAAGCAGGGACAGATCTTCGCCATGCAGTTCGAAGATTCCATCCGGGTTTTCGGGGTTGGGCCGAAAGGCGATGCGTGAGATCACCCGCGTTTTCGTCGGATGCAGCTTGAAAGTCAGATGCACCTCGTCAACCAGATAGGCGGGGGGCGTGTAGTCCTTGAGGTAGATTGTCTTTGGGGCAGCGTCGCGCATCGAAAGCCTCATCCTAGGGGTTGGGTGGACGGTAGATGCCCCGTACTGAGGCTGCAAGTGGGGCTGTCGTTTCGACAACGTCACCAGTTGCGTTTTTGCGGGAAAGCCTGGCTTTCCAATCAGCCGTGTTGTGCGGACCAACCGGTAACCGTCCGGACCTTTGTGGAGCTCTACCAAAACGCTCAGGCCTTGCATGAGGTGAGCGGTGAATGCTGCACAATCACGACGCCAGAGCCCAGCACCAGTCTGGTCAACCCCCAGATGGTGCAATTGCCTGAGATCAAGGAGAAACCCGGCGGGACGACAGTGTCGTGTCGTCTTGGCGACAAAGGCGCGACCCGGACGCTTCCGACAGGCACAAACTATGCGCCCCGTCAACGTTGTGTGCACCGGGTCCGGGCAGGCGGCAGCGATCGGTTTGCGGGTCTCGGTCGTCGCTATGGCCGCATCGGCTTCGGCGGTGGACCAGTGCGATGAATGGGCTATTTGGCGGGCGGGCAACTGGAATTTTGCCTAACCCTGAAACAGGTCCCTTTGTCACTGGCCATTGTCGCTGCGGCAAATAACTAAGGAAGATGACGACAATACTTTGGTTCAAACGCGATTTGCGGGCCACTGACCATCCGGCACTGGTCCACGCGGCACGTCTGGGTGAGGTGATCCCTCTCTACATTCTCGAGCCGGACCTCTGGGCGGAGCCGGATATGTCGGGACGGCAGTTCGATTTTCTGCTGGAATCGCTTGAAGATTTGCGCACGCAATTGGAGGAACTAGGTGCCGCGCTTTGCTTGCGCGTGGGCAAGGCCACGGACATTCTGGAAGCGCTTCGGGCCACGCATGGCGTTACACATCTGGTCAGTCATGAAGAGACTGGGAATGCCTGGACCTTTGCCAGGGATCAGGCCGTCGCGGACTGGGCCCGCGGGCACGGTGTTCTCTGGACCGAGCTTGCGCAATCCGGTGTCGTGCGGCGCTTGAACGGACGCGACGGCTGGGCCACGCAGCGCAACGCATTCCTACGAAAACCAATTGCAGAGACACCCGCCTTTTTATCGGGACCAAGGTTGGTATCGGATAACCCTGTGCGGTTGGTTGCGGAAGATCATTGCACTGAACGACAGCGCGGCGGCCGCGCGATGGGGCTGTCCCTGCTCGGTGGATTTTTGACGGAGCGGGGGCGCAATTACCGTAAAGAAATGTCCTCGCCGCAGACGGGCCAGACATCCTGTTCGCGCCTGTCCCCACATCTGGCCTTTGGCACGGTCTCGGGTCGCGAGGTTTCTCAGGCGGCAGCAGGTCGCCAGCGCGAGGTCAAAGGCACGCGGGAAGGCTGGGGCGGGTCCTTGAAATCATTTCAGGCAAGGCTCGCGTGGCGTGATCACTTCATGCAGAAGCTCGAAGATGAGCCCGCACTTGAAGTGCATTGTCTTCATTCGGCTTATAGCGGACTTCGCGGAGATGACCGCACTCGACGAGAAGCCTGGGAAAAGGGCGAGACAGGCTTGCCCTTTGTCGATGCTTGCATGCGGTATCTGGCGGCAACCGGCTGGATGAATTTTCGGATGCGGTCAATGCTAATGGCTGTGGCCTCATATCACCTTTGGCTCGACTGGCGGATGACGGGCTTGCATCTCGCGCGGCAGTTCACCGACTACGAAGCTGGCATTCACTGGCCCCAGACCCAGATGCAATCGGGCACCACTGGGATGAACACGGTGCGGATCTACAACCCCATAAAGCAGGGCAATGATCAGGATCCTGATGGTGTTTTTACGCGGGCTTGGGTACCTGAATTGGGCGCGGTGCCCCTGCGGTTTCTGCAAGAGCCTTGGAAGTGGGAGCAGTTTGGTAAACTGCGCTATCCTGCCCCCATCGTTGACGTGGCAGAGGCTGCACGGCACGCGCGCCAGCAGATCTACGGCGTCCGACGCGGACAGGGATTTCGCCAAGAAGCGGCGAAGGTCGTCCACAAACATGCCAGCCGGAAGGACCCGGACCGGCATTTCGTCAACGACCGCGAGCCGCGCCGCAAAAAGGCCGATCCGCGCCAAAGTGCGTTTGATTTTTGATGCCAAAGATGCTCCGGAAGTCAGATCTGCCCCAAAAGACCTGCCCGGTCTGCCAGCGTCCTTTCAGATGGCGCAAGAAGTGGTCAAAGGTCTGGGATGAGGTCAAGTATTGCTCTGAAAGATGCCGCCGAAAGGGTGGAGCTTGAGACCGTTTTGAGCACGGTTTGGCCTGTTTGGATTTTTGGTCAGTTTTTCGGACCAAAGCTGTTTACGATCGGAAACTCTTTCCCTAAACGGTGTACGACAGTCTACCAAAAAGGGAAGTGCGATGACAGACCGCGTGGTGCGAAGCGATCTTCAGATAGATGCGCCGATGGCGCAATTCATCGAAGACAAGGCCTTACCCGGTACAGGTGTTGCGGCCGTCGATTTCTGGCGCGGGTTCTCATCCATTGTGCATGATCTCGGCCCCAAGAACCGGGATTTCCTGGCAAAGCGCACCGAGATCCAGGCCAAGATCGATGCCTGGCACGTGGCGCATCGCGAACAGCCACACGATGCCTCTGCCTATCGCACATTTCTCCAAGAGATCGGCTATCTGGTGCCGGAAGGGCCGGATTTCGAGATAGAAACGGTGAATGTAGATCCCGAAATTGCGCAGACACCCGGCCCGCAACTTGTGGTGCCAATCACCAATGCACGCTTTGCGCTCAATGCGGCCAATGCGCGGTGGGGGAACCTTTATGATGCACTCTATGGCACGGATGCGCTTGGTGATACGGCGAAACCGGGGCCATATGATCCTGCCCGCGGCGCACGTGTGATCACCTGGGCGAAGCGCTTTCTGGACAAGGCTGTGCCGCTTGACGGGGCGAGCTGGACAGAAGTCACTGAAATCAAGCCGGGCAAGATGTTGCAGATCTTGCCTGCGGGTCTGCTTGATCCAACACAGTACCTGGGCCATGCATTCGTCGACGGCTGGACGTGCATTCTGCTCGAAAACAATGGCCTGGGTATCGAGATCTTACTGAATGCTGAGAATGAGATTGGCAAGGAAGATCCCGCCAACATAGCGGCAGTCAATCTTGAAGCCGCACTCTCGACGATCATGGATTGCGAAGACTCGGTTGCCTGCGTCGACGCCGAAGACAAGGTGCTGGCTTATTCGAACTGGCTTGGCCTCATGAAGGGCGATCTGACCGAAGAGGTTACGAAGGACGGCAATACGTTCACACGCGAATTGTATAACGACTTCACCTATACGGCCCCCGACGGATCATCGTTTGATCGCAAATGCCGGTCGCTGATGCTGGTGCGCAATGTCGGTCACTTGATGACAAACCCCGCGATCCTGGATCAGAACGGGGATGAGATCTTTGAAGGTCTCATGGATGCGATGATCACAACGCTGATCGCGATGCATGACCTTAAAAAAACCGAAGGTCCGCGCAACTCGCTACTCGGCTCAGTCTATGTGGTAAAACCCAAGATGCATGGACCGGATGAGGTGGCCTTTGCGGACGAGATGTTTGGCCGGGTCGAAGCTGTTCTGGGCCTGCCGAAAAACACCGTCAAGCTGGGTATTATGGATGAGGAACGCCGCACGAGCGTCAATCTAAAGGAGTGCATTCGGGCCGCGAAGTCCCGCGTTGCGTTCATCAACACCGGCTTCCTTGACCGGACGGGGGATGAGATCCACACCTCAATGGAGGCGGGGCCGATGATCCCCAAAGGTGAGATGAAAGGCTCTGCTTGGATCGCGTCATATGAGGATCGAAATGTGGATGTCGGTCTGGCTTGCGGGTTGAAGGGCAGGGCCCAGATCGGCAAAGGCATGTGGGCGATGCCCGACCGGATGGCGGACATGCTGGAACAAAAGATCGGTCACCCGCGATCCGGTGCGACTTGTGCCTGGGTGCCATCACCGACGGCTGCCACACTGCACGCGACGCACTACCATGAGGTCGATGTCCTTACCCGGCAGGATGCGCTTGCTGCGGGAGGGTCACGCGGCAAGCTGGAGGACTTGCTCACCATCCCGGTTGCGACAGGGCGCAACTTCTCGGACGATGAGATTGCGCGCGAGATCGAGAACAACGCGCAGGGCATCCTTGGCTATGTCGTGCGCTGGATTGATCAGGGCGTTGGCTGTTCGAAAGTGCCGGACATCAACGATGTGGGTCTGATGGAAGATCGTGCGACTTGTCGCATTAGCGCTCAGGCGATGGCGAATTGGCTGCACCATGGGGTGATCAGCGAAGATCAGGTGCGCGCTGTTATGGAGAAAATGGCGCAGGTTGTCGACCGGCAGAATGCCGGTGATGGCGCTTACATGGCGATGGCGCCCGGAACTGACGGAGTTGCCTTTCAGGCAGCTTGCGATCTCGTTCTGAAGGGGCGGGTGCAGCCATCTGGCTATACCGAACCGGTGCTGCATGCACGGCGTCTGGAATACAAAAGCAAAGCAGCCTGAGCAGGGGAGAGGCAGATTATGATCACCATTCGCAAAGCGAGGACAATCATCAAGAAGGCGCTTGAGAAAGGTGCCGAGATGGAACTGAAGCCACTCTCGGTCATTGTTCTTGATCCCGGTGGGCATGTGCTGGCGTTCGAGCGGTCCGATGGGTCCGCGCCTGGGCGTTTCGCGATTGCGCATGGCAAAGCCTATGGGTCGGTCATGCTGGGCATGGCAGGCACGGCGCAAATGGCGCGCGCCGAACAGCAGGCCTATTTCATGGCGGCAGTCAATGGAGCCTATGGCGGCCAGGTCGTTCCGGTGCCGGGTGGTGTTTTGGTGCGCGACAAGAAGGCCAATGTGATCGGGGCCGTAGGCGTGACGGGTGACGTTTCAGACCATGATGCCATTGCCGCCGTTGCGGGAATAGAAGCAGCCGGTTTTGTGGCGGAAATCTAGGCAAATCAACGGACCTTCGGATCTGCACATGGACTTGCGCGCGCCGCGCTCTTCTCTTGAGGTTGGTGCAGCGCTATCTTTGAGCAATTCTAATATGCAGGAGGTCATCGCATGCCGCGCCCCGTGATTGGTATCATCAGCAATCTCCATGTCATCAACGATGAGTACGAGGTGCATGGGGGCGGTCTGATCAACACGAGCGCTGTGGCTGAGGTGGCCGGTGGGCTGCCGCTTCTGGTGCCTGCAACGCCGAACCATGTCCCGCTTGATGATCTTCTGGAAAGCTGTTCCGGCTTCGTCTTCACGGGTGGGCGGCCCAATGTGCATCCGGCTGAATACGGCGAGCCTGAAACCGAAGCGCATGGGGCGTTTGACCGCGACCGTGATGCGCTGACTTTGCCGCTTATCCGGGCGCTCGTGGAACGCGGGCAACCCTTTCTGGGGATCTGCCGTGGTTTTCAGGAGGTCAATGTGGCGATGGGTGGCACTCTACATCCGGAAATCCGCGAACTTCCGGGCCGAGACAACCACAGGATGCCGCCGGATGGCACGCTTGAGGAGAAGTTCGCGCTGCGCCACGAGGTCGCGTTCACGGATGGTGGCGTCTTTCATCAGTTGATGGGGGCGCAAAGCGTGATGACGAATACGCTGCATGGTCAGGGGATCAAGACAGCAGGGGAACGGATCGTTGTGGATGGTTGGGCGCCGGACGGCACGGCAGAGGCGATGTATGTCGAAGCGGCACCTGGCTTCACGTTGTCGGTGCAGTGGCATCCTGAATGGAATGCAGCTGCCGATCCCGTTTCGAGGCCGTTGTTTGAGGCCTTCGGGGCCGCCGTGCGTGACTGGGCTGAAGGCAAGCGCGCCCGATCAATATTGCGCAGTGCCTAACGGTAAGGCGGAGCCAGCTCCGCCTTACGATGCAATTGCGTTTGTTGCATATGCCGATCCGACCTTTTGATCGACTTTCCAAGTCCCAAGTGCTATCGCGCGGTGTATGGAAGAATGCGGCCAGTCCTGGGGACGATTTACGAAGCCCGCCTGAACAGGCGCGTGAAAAATCATTTGCCTATGCGCTGCTTGATCATGAAGATCGTGGATGCAATGCTCCCAGAAACGGGGTTGCCAAATACCGCTATCTCTCATCCGCCCCTCGTGTTGGATAGGACCACCCATTGTCGGGATCCCGCGTGAGAAGAGACTCTTGAGCATTTGCCAGCGGATAGAAAAGTCTCCGTCGCCTTCGGGCAGCGTCCAGATTGTGTGAAGAACGGACGGCAGGATGACGATTTCGTCGATCTCGAAAGGATATCGATCACGCGTTTGCCGGGTCACAGAACGAAGGTGATGAATGCGGTCTGTCAATGTGGTTGCGGTGCGGTCGGCCAGTCTGACTGTGAAGAAGAACGTGCCACCTGGTTTGCGGGTACGAATGTATTTGGGCATGATCTCGAGATCGCGCCGACTCGGTTAAAGCTAGGTTAGGGCGGGCGACACGCCCGCCTTACCGGGAACTAATAACGGAGCAGTGCCAGTAAGGCGGGCGTGTCGCCCGCCCTAACCTTCAGGTCTGGCCACCGGCAATTTCTATGCACTGCCCATTTATGCTGCCAGATCCGGGACCGATGAGCCATGCGGCAGCCGCTGCGACTTCTTCAACCTCGACCAGTCTGCGGTGCCGGTTGGAATTGATCATCATCTTACGCGCCTCCTCTAAACTGATGCCTGCGCGTTCCGAAATGGACTTCTGGCTTCGCGCGACGATCGGCGTGTCCACATAGCCCGGACAAATGGCATTGAATGTGAAGGGTTTACCCATATTCTCCTCGGACATGGACCGGGTTAAACCGATGAGCCCGTGCTTTGAGGCCGAATAGGCCCCAGCTCCAGACAGGCCCCTTAAACCCGCGATTGAGGCAACCGTGATCACACGGCCCCAATCCGTCTGATTCATGGACTTGAAACATTCACGCAAAGTGACAAAAGCACCGTCGAGATTGGTGGCCATGATATTGCGCCAGAAGTCCATATCTGTCTTTGGGATCGTCTTGCCCTCTGCGATGCCTGCATTCGCCACGCAGATCTGCACCGGTCCTCTTGCGTCGACGGCTTGCGCGATCTTCGCCACCTGATCGGCTTCGTCCCGCACATCCATCGCGACGCCCGTTATGCCCTGTCTCGCAACTTCGTTCAGAACTTCTTGACGGCGTCCTGTAATCGTCACCGCGCAGCCACTTTCGGCTAGCATCTCAGCTATGGCAAGCCCGATGCCCGTGCCGCCCCCGGTGACGAATGCGTGTTTGCCCTTCAGATCCATGTTTTCCTCCCTTGTCTGCTTTGACCGTGATCGGCACTGCGGAGGGTTGCAAGAGGCACCCAGGGTCACATATGAGATTGCTGGTCATTTTCGCGCTGGTCCTTATAGACTGCCGCAGATCCAGCGGGCGGAGAGCCATGCGCGACCTCATCGATACTCCACCTGTCTGGCTCATCCTGTTCATCGCCGCAGCATGGGCTCAATCGCGCGTATTACCGCTGGGGCTGAGCGTCGAACATCCTGTAGCCGATCTTCTTTCCGGCCTTTTGATCGGCGGTGGACTTGTGTTGATCCTTACGTCCGCCTTGGCTTTCCGAAAGCATCGCACGACAATAATGCCGCATCAAACGCCCGAGCGGATCATTCAATCTGGGGTCTACGCGAGAAGCCGCAATCCGATCTATCTGGCCGATGCGCTTTTACTTTTGGGGTTTATCCTGCGCTTCGACGCCGTTCTTTCCTTTGTCCTTGTTCCAATCTTCGTCTGGTGGATCGAAAAGCGCTTCATTCTGCCCGAAGAAGACCGGATGCGCCGGACGTTTCGTTTGGAATATGCACGGTACGAACAAAAAGTGCGCCGTTGGCTTTGATTCTTTCGGATCGTTACGTGCGTGACGTGGGGGTCGTGCTTGTATTTGCTGCACCGCAACGATAGTGGACATGACCGACAGACAACCCATCTTGCGGGGTTGGACAAGAACGGGGGATCCTGCCGGTGAAGATCGGAACACCTAAAGAGACATTTGAGGGCGAAGCCCGTGTGGCGATGACGCCGGACAGTGCGCGTCAACTGCAAAAACTGGGCCACCATTGCATGATCGAAGCGGGCGCTGGCCTTTCGGCTGGCTTTACCGATAAAGCCTACAAGGAAGCGGACGTGGAGGTGGTGAAAACCGCCGCGGCGCTTTGGAAGGCTGCCGATGTTGTCGCAAAGGTCCGCCCCCCCAGCGATGCGGAGGCCAAACGACTCGAAAACGGCAAGACGCTGATCTCATTGTTCTATCCTGCCGCCAACGAGGCGCTGATGGAGAAGGCGGCCAAGGCGGGCTCGACCGTCATTGCGATGGACATGGTGCCCCGGATCAGCCGCGCGCAGAAGATGGACGCGCTGTCTTCCATGGCAAATATTGCGGGCTATCGTGCGGTGATCGAGGCTGGCAACAACTTTGGCCGTTTCTTCACCGGTCAGGTCACGGCGGCCGGCAAAGTACCGCCCGCGAAAGTGCTGGTCATCGGGGCTGGTGTCGCGGGTCTGGCGGCCATCGGGACGTCCACATCCCTTGGCGCCATCACTTACGCATTCGACGTACGTCCGGAAGTGTCGGAACAGATTGAATCCATGGGGGCGGAGTTCGTTTTCCTCGACTTTGAGGAAAGCAGTCAGGACTCCTCCGCAACCGGCGGTTATGCCGCGCCCTCAAGCCCTGAATTTCAGGCCAAGCAGCTTGAGAAGTTCCGCGAAATGGCACCCGACATCGACATCGTCATCTGTACCGCCCTGATCCCCAACCGGGACGCGCCGGTGCTCTGGACCAAGGATATGGTCGAGATGATGAAGCCCGGCTCTGTCATCGTGGATCTTGCAGCGGAACGTGGCGGAAACTGCGAACTTACGATCATGGATCAGAAAATCGTCAGCGACAACGGCGTGACGATCGTGGGGTACACGGATTTCCCCAGCCGGATGGCCACACAATCCTCGACTCTTTATGCAACGAATATCCGGCATATGTTGACGGATCTGACGCCGGAAAAGGACGGTGCCATCAACCACAACATGGAAGATGACGTCATCCGCGGGGCAACTGTTACACACGCGCAAGAGGTGACTTTCCCACCGCCACCGCCCAAGGTCGCAGCCATTGCCGCGGCGCCCAAGAAAGAGGCGCCCAAAGAGCTGACGGCAGAAGAGAAAAAGGCCAAGGAACTGGCTGATTTCAAGCTGCAAACGCGCAATCAGGTGGGCATGATCGCTGTCGGGGGTGGGCTGATCCTGCTCGCGGGCCTCTATACACCGGCGAGCTTCATGCAGCATTTTATCGTCTTCGTTCTGTCGGTCTTTATCGGCTTCCAGGTGATCTGGAATGTCAGCCACAGCCTGCACACGCCTCTGATGGCCGTAACAAACGCGATCTCCTCGATTATCATCCTCGGCGCGCTGATGCAGATCGGGTCGAATTCAGGGGTGATCACGTTCCTGTCGGTCTTTGCGGTCTTCATGGCGGCGATCAATATATTCGGCGGTTTCCTAGTGACGCGGCGCATGCTCGCCATGTTCCAGAAGTCGTAAAGAGGGGCAGGAACAATGGAATTCGGATTTACTACAGCGGCCTATGTCGTCGCGGCTGTTCTCTTCATCCTGTCTTTGGGCGGATTGTCGGGGCAGGAAAGCGCCAAGCGCGCTGTTTGGTATGGTATCGTGGGTATGGCGATTGCGGTGGTCGCAACGCTGATCGGACCCGGGCAGGGGCTTTGGCTTTTGTCGCTTGTGCTTATCGCCGGTGGCGCAGCCGTCGGTTATCAACTGGCAACGAAGGTCGAGATGACCCAGATGCCCGAGCTTGTCGCGGGTATGCACGCCCTTGTTGGCCTTGCGGCGGTCATTGTGGGCTTTAATGCCGACATCATGATCAGCTATGTGGCCAACCACTTGGCAGAAAATGGTGCGGCTCTCGGCGGCGCGCTTGTGGACGGCGAATGGGTGCAAACGCTCGATAAATCGGTGACCGAACCGCTTTCGGCCTTCGGTCAGCTTATTGCCAAGAAAACAGCGGTTGAGATCACGATTCTACGGGTCGAATTGGTTCTTGGCATCTGGATCGGTGCGGTGACCTTTACGGGCTCTTACGTGGCCTGGGGCAAATTGTCGGGCAAGGTGGATTCCGCAGCCACGCAGCTGTCTGGCGGACACATGTTGAACGCGGCGGCGGCGGCGGCCTCGCTGGTTCTGGCGATCATCTACTTCAACGGTGGCGGTTTGCTGACCCTCGTGCTGTTGACGGCGCTGGCGCTGTTCATTGGCTGGCATCTGATCATGGGCATCGGCGGGGCGGACATGCCAGTCGTCGTTTCCATGCTGAACAGCTATTCGGGCTGGGCGGCTGCGGCGATCGGTTTCAGCCTGGGCAATGATCTTCTGATCGTTGTCGGCGCGCTGGTGGGTTCGTCTGGTGCGATCCTGTCTTACATCATGTGCAAGGCGATGAACCGCTCGTTTGTCAGCGTGATCCTTGGCGGATTTGGCGGTGCTGCTGGTGAACAGATGGCTGTTGAGGGCGAACAGGTCGCGATCGAGGCGGACGGCGTTGCAACCGCCCTCAATGAGGCGGACAGCGTGGTGATTATCCCTGGTTATGGCATGGCGGTGGCCCAGGCCCAGCAGGGCGTGGCGGAGTTGACGCGCAAGCTGCGTGCGGCGGGTAAGGAAGTTCGTTTCGCCATCCACCCTGTTGCAGGGCGTCTGCCCGGCCATATGAATGTGCTTCTGGCCGAGGCGAAGGTGCCATACGACATCGTGCTTGAGATGGATGAGATCAATGACGACTTCCCCGAGACGGATGTGGCCATCGTGATCGGTTCAAACGACATCGTGAACCCGGCGGCACAAGACGACCCGAACAGCCCTATTGCAGGGATGCCGGTTCTGGAATGCTGGAAATCCAAACAGGTCTTTGTGTCGAAGCGCGGACAGGGAACAGGCTATTCGGGGATCGAGAACCCGCTTTTCTTCAAAGAGAATACGCGGATGTTCTATGGCGATGCCAAGCAATCCATCGACAAGCTATTGCCGATGATCGATTGACCTGGAGGCGGGCTTTGTATTTCACGTAAAGCGGCTCTTAGGCCCGCTTTACGTGTTCTGGTTCAGGGGTTTGACTTCGTAGCCTTCTGCCTCCGGCTCATTATCGACAAGCTCCGCCGGAAAGCCATCTGCCAGCACGGAGAGCCCGGTCGCCTGTTCTAATCGTTCAATGATCCGGTCCGATTGCGCGCGCGTGCCGAAACGAGCCTGCCCGTCGCGCATGATGCGAATGAATTCTGGTGAAAGCTCAAGCGGGACGTCATGATCATCCGCCAGCTTCTGGAACAGACCTATGTCTTTCAGGACCAGATCCATGGTGAAATTCACGTCACGAGACCCATTCAGGATCAACTGACTTTCGGTTTCATGAACAAATGAGGTGCCTGAGGAAACCTTGATCGCCTCAAATGTGGTCGCCATGTCGTGGCCCGCCGCTTTCATCGTCACGAGCGCTTCGCAGACCGTCAGCAAGTTGGCCGTCGCCAGGTAGTTTGTCATGACTTTGAGTTCTGAGGCCGAACCGAGTGGGCCCGTGTGCAATACGCGCCGCCCCAGATTCTTGAGAAATGGCATGGCGCGATCAAAGGTGTCACGGTCCCCACCGGCGAAGATCGCTATGTTTCCCGTCGCGGCCCTGTGGCATCCGCCCGAAACAGGACAGTCAAGTGCCGTGCCGCCGTGATCCGTGACTCGAGTGCCGAGGCGTTTGACCTCGTTGGCATCCGTTGTCGACATCTCGACCCAGATCGCGCCGGGCCGTAAGGCAGAAAGCACGCCATCGTCGCGCTCTAGAACGGCCGCTGAGGCTGCGGGACTGGGCAGACAAGTGATGATCACATCGCAAAGGGCAGCAAGCTGAGCCCCCGTTTCGGCAGCGTTGGCACCTGCCGTCACAAAACTTTGCATCCGTTCAGGATCAAGGTCGCAGACGATGAGGTCATGACCATTCCGCAAAAGGCTGCCCGCGAGTTTGGCCCCTACATTGCCAAGGCCAACAAATCCGATTTTCATGTGCAAGAGATTCCAAGTTTTTCCGCAGCTTTTCCGAAAGCTTCTGTTCTGCAAAGCGATTTTTGAACGGCGGTATGATCAGCACACAATTGTATGCGGTTAACATTCGGAATTTATTGTATTTTTCATGGTCGCGCACTATGTCGTCGCTCAGTCGAGCGAAAAAGATTGCCTGCCATGTCTCCGATCTCTGATCATCCACTGCGCTACAAGCTCGCCAATGAACTGCATGCACGGCCGTTTCCGTCGATGCAGCCACCCTGTGTGGCGGCGTATCTGGCGATCAAGCAATCGGAAATGGCGGCAAGCCGTGATCGATCGAAAGACATGGCGCATCTGTTGGAATTGCTGGACCGGCACGGCGCGACCCACCCGCAACCGGGGGCAACGCATTACTATGGGCAGATCGGGCGGCATTGGTTGAAATGGGAACAGCACACGGAATTCGTGACCTACACGATATTCAATGATCAACTGAACAGTGAGCACCCGTTTGACCCGTTGGCGTTTGAACCTTTCCCAGAGGATTGGCTGGCCGATGCTCCCGGGGAACGGGTCACCTCTGTTATTCTGCGGATTGAGAGCCGCCCGCCGGCTGAGGACATCAATGCTCGGCTGTACGAATGGTTTGTGCCCGAAAGCCTTGCCGTGAGTTCCGTCCTGGACGATGGAGCGATCGTTGCGGGGGATTTCCGGATCGACGGCAATGGTCATATGCGCTTTGCCGTGTTTGCAGGCGAAGGGATTGGCAAACGGCGGACCGGTCGGATCGTGCAGCGGCTCTGCGAGGTGGAAACATACAAGAGCATGTCGATGCTTGGCTTTGCGCGGGTGCGCGAACTTGACCCCAAGCTTAATGCTTTGGACACACAGCTGACCCGGCTGATGGGAGCCATGTCGGAAGGCGCATCGGCGGCGGAGACAACCCTGAAAGAACTTCTGTCGATCTCCGCCGATCTGGAGAGCTTGTCGGCACAAAATTCGTTCCGCTTTGGCGCGACGGGGGCCTACGAGGCAATTGTGAACCAGCGTATAGAGGCGCTGCGGGAAGAACGCTGGGAGGGCCGACAGACATTCGCAGAGTTCATGATGCGGAGGTATGAGCCTGCCATGCGCACGGTCAAGTCGGTAGAGCGGCGACTGGAACAGATGTCGAGCCGGTCGATCCGTGCTTCAAACCTATTGCGGACGCGCGTGGATGTTGAGCGTTCAGCACAAAACCAGAAGTTGCTGGAAAGCATGGACCAGCGATCGGACGTCCAGCTGCGCCTTCAGCGCACGGTAGAGGGACTGTCTGTTGTGGCGATCAGCTACTATGCCGTATCGCTGGCGGCCTACCTGCTTTACCCCGTTGCGGATGCGGCGGGGATGAGCCGGGGTTGGCTCATGGCCGCAGTGACATTGCCGATTGTCGGGCTGGTCTGGTGGATGGTGCGCAGGATCCGAAAAGGAATTGAGAGATAGGACGGGAGCGCCGCTCTTGGCTGCGCCAAGACGCCCCGCCCGCCGTCCCGTTCTTCCTTGCGATTCAGGTAGGGGGCCAGCGCATAAGGCGACGCTTGCCTTTGGGGGGATCAGCGGGCGCGAAGCCAGCTTTGCGAAGGGCGGTTTTAAGACCCATATAGCCATCGCTGAACTTAAGGGGACATTGTCGGGGATATGGGCGGATGCCTCGACCGTTTCCGCGCCATGCACTGCGGCAAAGGCGCAGGCCGCTTTACTTTGGGCCTGCATCAGACCTTTGCCGCGATGGGATTTTGCGATAAAAAAGCAGGAAATGGCCCAATGGGTTGTCAGGTTTGTGACCTACGCAGGCTTGGCCACGCGTCCGTCGTTGAAACGTGGTATGTCGTCGCGGGGTGTGACTTGGACCCAACCGACCGGCTTCACCGCATCGTAGGCCAATAGCCCCGGCGGGCGCGGCAACTTGCGTGCGATCTCCTCAAAGGCATGGTGGCGGCCTGCTTCGTCCGTATCGCGCCACGCATTATTGCCAGCCATGCGCCACCACATGCATCAGCAGTTGCGCGTCGCGCTCGCTGTCTGAAAAAACGCCTCCATATCGGGCCACCGTACTTCCGTCAGTGGCTACATGATCATCGACCGCGGATACGAGGATCCAGCGCGTCGCGCAATCCGTCGCCAAGGTAGTTTACGCTGAGCACAGTGAGCGAGATAGCGATGCCTGGCAGCAGTACGCGTTCGGGATATTCCTCCATCCGCGGCACTGCATCGGCGAGAAGCTTGCCCCAAGTCGGGAAATCTGACGGAAAACCGACACCCAGGAACGACAGCGCGCTTTCGGTGATGATGGCCGTGGCCAGGCCAAGCGTTGCGGAGACCATGATGGGTGATATCACGTTGGGCAGCAGATGGCGGCGTATGATCTTGCCGTTCGACGTGCCGATGGACCGAGCGGCGAGGATGAATTCACGTTCCTTGAGGGCCAGAACATCGCCACGCACGATCCTGGCTGTCTGCATCCAGGAGGTTATGCCGACAATGCCCACGATCAGGATGAACATGCCGGTTTCGGGCCCGAAATTTGCCCGAAGGGGTTGCCGGAAGAGTGTCACGGCCACCAAAAGCAATGGCAGAAGTGGCAGAGACAGCACCAGATCGGTGAAACGCATCAGCCAGAAGTCCAGCTTTTTGAAGAAGCCCGCGAGCACTCCTATAGCGGTGCCTATGACAAGAGCCAGCACCATGGCAGCCCAGCCGACGGCGAGCGATGCGCGTCCGCCCTCGATGAGGTTGGCCAGAATGTCCCGGCCAAGATTGTCCGTCCCAAGGGGGCGATGCCAGCCGACCTTGGACGTACTGTCCCAGAGCGCTGTGTAGATGGGACGCATGTCCTTGTTGCGAATGTCGAGGGTTTGCGCGTCGACAGGCCATATCAGCGGGCCGACCAACACAAAGAGCGTTATGAAGATCAGAAAGCCCCCGCCCAACATCGCGCCCTTGTGACGGCGAAACTGATCCCACACATCCAGCCATTGGTTGCGCGGCTCGCTGACCGGGCCCTTGTCCTGAAGAGCGCCAATGGCTGTTGGGGTCGGCTCGGTCTGATCAGTCATAGCGGATCCTCGGGTCGAGCACGCCATAGAGAACGTCAGCGATCAGATTGAAGAGGACGATCAGAATGGCGAAGATGAAGGTGAACGTCATCACGGTTGGAATGTCATTGGCAAACAGCGCGATGAGAAGCTGATATCCAAGACCGTTCACCTTAAAGACGTTTTCGGTGATGATCGCGCCGCCAAAGATCGAGGGGATGCCCAGGGCAATCACGGTGATGACGGGGATCATTGAGTTCCGCAGGACGTGGACCATGACGACGACGCCTTCTTTCAGGCCCTTGGCGCGGGCCGTGCGAACGTAATCCTGGTTGAGGTTGTCGAGCATGGCCGACCGCATGTAGCGGCTGATCTGTGCGGTGGTCTGCAATGCCAGAACCATTACTGGCAGGATCATCTGTCGGAGTTGGATGACAAAGCTGTCCCAGTCAACAACCTGATGGACGGTGTTGTAGACTGAGGGGAACCAGTCAAGCTGGACGGCGAAAATGACGATGAGCAGTGGGCCCGTGAAGAAAGGCGGAATCGAGAAGCCGATCATTGTGACAAATGTACCGGCCTGATCGAAGACCGAATAGTGCCGGTAGGCCGAGTAGATCCCGATTGGCAGCGCGATAAGAACACCAACCACGTAAGACATACCGACCACCCAAAGGGTTTGGGGCAGCGATTGTACGACAAGGTCCATGACAGGGCCACGGGTCTGCCAGGAGATCATCCGCAGCTGACCATCGTAAAGCGAAGTGTCGGGCAGCCACGCGAACAAGGTGCTTTCACGGGTCAGCCAGTCGATGAATACTTGGGGTTCAATCCAGAAAAACTGAACCATCCACTTCCAATACTGGACATGTACAGGTTCGCCCAGCCCGAGGGCCTGGCGCATCTTTTCCTTGACCTCGGGCGGCACTGTCAGGGGTACCTGTGACATCGGGTCGCCAGGGGCAAGTTGGAGGAGAAGGAAGATGGCAAGACTGATGAACAGGAGCGTCGGGACCGACAGGATCAACCGGCGGATCGTGAAAGTCAGCATGCGCGCCCTCGGTTTTTGTGTCTGTTTGTTGTTCAGGTCGAGGTGGGCGACACGCCCACCTTACCTAGGTCTTTGTTATTCTCTGGTTTGCCAGAGTGCCGTAAGGCGGGCTTAAGCCCGCCCTAGCTTTTTTACTCGGTGCGGTACCAGTCTGAGACATTCCACATCTCGCTGTCCCAAACATTGAGCACGACACCGCCCAGAGTGGTGGAATGCGCTGAAAGACGACCACGATGCACCAGAGGGATCATTCCGCCGTTTTCGACAACCATGTCATTCAACTGCTTTGCGATTTCCGCACGAGCTTCAATACCGGCCGTTTCGCCAAGTGTCGCATGCAGAGCATCGTACTCTTCCATGCAGAAGCGGCTGATATTCTCACCCTGCCATTGTGATGCGGGGCGAGGTGCTTTGTCGCACAGCGCGTTGCCAAGATAAGACTGAGGATCGGTGCCATCGAAGGTGTTGGCGTACATTTGCACGTCCGCATAGAACTTCTGGAACGTGTCGGGGCTGCCCGGATCGCCACCGAAGAATACGGAGGCGTCGAGATTGCGCAGTTCTGCATCGATGCCTATCTGGCGCCACCAATCCTTGATAAGCGCCTGGAAATCCTGACGCACGGCATTTGTCGAGGTCTGGTAGAGCAATCGCAGCTCAACACCGTCCTTTTCGCGGATCCCGTCGCCATTGCTGTCGACCCAGCCAGCCTCTTCCAGCATGGCCTTGGCGCCGTCCAGATCCTGCTGGTCGCACTGGAATGTCGTTGAACTGTAGACTTCCGGAGTTGGTACCCAGTTGCATGTCACCTTACCAGCCTGGCCATAACCCACCTCGACCAGAAGTGGGCGATCGATGGCCATTGACATAGCTTTGTAGACTGCTGGGTCACGCAGGAACGGGTGCGGATGGGCGGCTGTTGCACGCTCATCGGCCGACAAATTCGGGTTCGGGTCGGTCCAGTTCAGCATGATCCGTTCGACCAACGGGCCGAAGCCAGCAACCGGTGTCCCGCGGCCACCTTCCTGCATCCGCCCGATCACGTCCGGCGCAAGCTGCAGGTTCCATGCATAGTCAAACTCACCCGTTTCCATGACGGCGCGACCGGCTGCTGTTGCATCACCTCCACCCTTGAAGGTCACCTGAGCAAAGGCTGGCTTGCCTTCGACGCGATAGTTTTCATTGGCGGAGTACTGGATCACGTCATTCGGCCGAAAATTGTCGACCACGAAGGGGCCGGTGCCGATCGGGCCAAAATTTGCCTCCGTGCATTCGGGCGCGCGCGCGCCGACACAATCTGCGAATTGAGCAGCTTGGATGATCGGGCTTGTGCCGCCAACGAACGGCCCGTACGGGAACGGCGTCGGCTTGTCGAAGGTCACGATCACCGTCAGATCGTCGGGTGTTTCAACACTGGTGACGCCCTGGAACGCTGTCTGCTGGGCGCATCCACCCTCGGGATGGGTGCAGTATTCGTAAGTGAATTTCACATCGGCGGATGTGAATGCCGTGCCGTCAGACCAAGTGATACCTGGTGTGATTTTCCAGGTGATTGAGGTCAGATCCGGGGAAACGCCACCATTATCGGTTGTAGGAATTTCATCGACGAGCCATGGGACAAGTTGCCCTTGCTCGTCGTATCTTGCCAGCGGTTCAACCACCAGAGCAGATGCGTCGATATCCTTCGTACCCCCGGACAGGAATGGGTTCAAAATGGACGGCGCCTGCCAGTAGATGATGCTTACGTTGCCATCGCGGCCACGCTCGCCTTCGTGGCCAGCTGCAAAGGCCATCGATGCAAGGGCTGTCGTTGCAACGGCACCCATCATCAGGGTTCTGAGTTTCATATCATACTCCATGTTGGACACGGCTTTCGTGTCGGTCGTTGCCGTCTTTTTGACGGACTTCTGAATTTGCCAAGGAAAGCACTGTGAGATCATCGCGCCCATTGCGAACGGGAAACAACAATATCGGTCAGATACCCCCACCAGCGAATGCCTCATCACAACAGTTTTTGCAAAAAATGCAAGCCTTCCCGTCGCATGCCGTCACGAAAGCATGGCTGTGGTTTGACACTGCCTAAGTCTTGGCCGTAGCGTTCAAGAGCCAGCACAGAAGGGGACATCATGCTTGATGAAACGGTTCAGACGCCCATAGCGCAAATCGAAAAGCTGCGGGTGGAGTTCCAGACAAAGGATGGTCCTGTCGTTGGCGTCGAAGATGTCTCGTTCGAGATAAATCCGGGCGAAACGGTTTGCGTGGTCGGCGAAAGCGGTTCCGGCAAGTCGGTTTCGTCACTGTCTCTTATGCGCCTTATTGAGTATGGCGGCGGCGATATTGCCAGTGGTCGTCTGCTTTTCGCGCGCAAGGACAACGATCCGATGGATCTGGCCGATGCCGATCAGGATCTGATGCGTACGATTCGCGGCAATGAAATCGGGATGATCTTTCAGGAGCCCATGACGGCTTTGAACCCGGTTTTCACGGTCGGACGTCAGTTAACCGAAGGTTTGCGATTGCATCGCGGTATGTCGAGGGGGCAAGCGACCGAACGCGCGCTTGAGCTTTTGCGGCAGGTCCGTATTCCCGAACCCGAGCGGCGCTTGAAACAATATCCGCACGAATTGTCGGGTGGCATGCGCCAGCGCGTTGTGATCGCCATGGCGCTCGCTTGCGAACCGCGACTTTTGATCGCGGATGAACCGACGACGGCCCTGGACGTGACGATCCAGGCCGAAATCCTGGCGCTGATGGACCGTCTCAAGCGCGAGACGGGCACGGCTGTGATGTTCATCACGCATGACATGGCGGTGGTGGCGCAAATGGCGGACCGGGTCGTGGTCATGTTTCGTGGCAACAAGGTCGAAGAGGGTCCGGTTGAGGAGATTTTCGAGAACCCGCAGCACGCCTATACCAAGGCCTTGCTGGCCGCTGTTCCAAAACTAGGCGAGATGACTGGCAAGGCCAATCCGGAACCCATGAAGCTTATGGGCCATGATCTCGACAGCGTCGCGCCGATCAAAGGCACAAATGAGCCGCTTTTGAAGGTCGAGAACCTTGTCACGCGCTTTCCGGTAAAGGGCGGCTTCTTTCGCCGAACCGTGGCGAATGTGCATGCTGTCGAGGACGTGTCCTTCACGATCAACAAGGGCCAGACACTCAGCCTTGTGGGAGAGTCCGGCTGCGGCAAATCGTCGGCGGGCCGGTCGATCCTGCGGCTGGTGGAGCCGCAATCGGGTCATATAATGCTGGGTGATAAGGACATTATGGCGCTGAACCCGTCGGATTTGCGCGAGGCGCGGCGCGACATGCAGATGATTTTCCAGGATCCCTTTGCCTCGCTTAATCCGCAGATGCAACTGGCAGATCAGGTCGCCGAACCGATCCACAATTTTGGAACGCTGAAGGGCAGTGCGGTGCAGGAGCGTGTCTCAATGCTGTTTGACCGGGTCGAATTGCCGCGCAGCTTCATGCGCCGTTATCCGCACGAGCTTTCGGGTGGTCAACGACAACGGGTTGCAATTGCGCGCGCCCTGGCGCTGAACCCCAAGCTGATCATAGCGGACGAGGCGGTATCGGCCCTCGACGTGTCGGTTCAGGCGCAGGTACTGAACCTGATGATGGAGCTTCAGGCTGAAATGGATCTATCGTTCCTTTTCATCAGCCATGACATGGCGGTGGTCGAGCGGGTCAGTCACCATGTCGGGGTGATGTATCTGGGTCGGATCGTTGAAATGGGCCCACGAGCCCGCGTTTTCGAGAACCCGCACCATCCCTACACACAAGCGCTTATGAAGGCGGTGCCTATCGCGGACCCACGGCAGCGAAAGGGTGAAAAAGATCTGAATTTCAAGCCTATACCATCTCCAATTCACCCAGTCGATTATGTACCGGAGCCGTCACGTTACGATGAGGTCGAACCTGGTCATCTGGTGCTGAAAGGGGATTGGGGCGGCTACTCGCGCAGCGACGCGATTGAGGAAGTTGAGGCGCGATTGCGGGAAGGCATGGATGCGCCTGAGGGCCTTGAAGGTCGGCGGCTTTACGACTAGTCGGATCACATGCCAGATCGTCTTTCTCCGCTGGACATTATGCGCCAGCTTGTTGCATTTCCCACCGTCAGCCGCGACACCAACCTGCCGCTTGTGGATTGGGTTGAAGTGTATCTGGAGGGGCATGGAATAGAATGTCATCGCTTCCCCCATCCTGATCAGCCCAAGGCTGCGCTTTTTGCGCATGTCGGGCCGGATGTGGAAGGCGCGGTTGTGCTGTCAGGGCATACGGATGTGGTGCCGGTGGATGGGCAGCCCTGGGACAGCGATCCGTTTCAGGTGGTCGAGCGGGACGGAAAGTATTTCGGGCGCGGAACAACCGATATGAAGGCTTTTGATGCTTTGGCGCTTTGGGCCTTGGTAGAGGCGCATCATGCAGGTGTCAGACGTCCTTTGCAGATCGCATTGTCTTTTGACGAAGAAATCGGATGTACCGGTGCGCCGCCGATGATTGCGGCGATGCAGGGTGTTGTACCACGAGGAAATGCTGTGATCGTGGGTGAGCCCTCAATGATGCGGGCGGTAACCGGCCACAAAGGCGGTATGGGTTTTGACACGCATGTGGTGGGTTTTGAGGTGCATTCATCGATCATAAACCAGGGTGTATCGGCGGTTCTGGAAGGCGCACGTCTGATCGATTGGGCCAATCATCGGAATGCGGAGAACTCAGCGTCAGCGCCCTCAGATCTGGCATCGCTTTTTGATCCGCCCTTCACCACATGGCATGTGGGGCAGGTTCAGGGCGGCACTGCTCATAATATAACCGCTAAAGACTGCCATTTCTCAATGGATTTCAGGGCCGTTCCGGGGGATGACAAGGCCGATTTGGAGGAGGCATATCGTACGAAGGTCGCCGCGGTGGAAGCGGGCATGAGGGCGGTGCACGCTGATGCGCGCATTGATGTTTCAACTCGCTTCGACGTTCCGGCTTTGACGCCGGAAGAGGATGGGTTGGCGGAAGGATTCGTGCGTCAAATTACAGGAGACAACGGCAATCATGTGGTCAGCTACGGCACCGAAGCTGGCCAATTTCAGCAGGCTGGGTATTCGGCTGTGGTTTGCGGACCCGGCGACATAGCGCAAGCGCATCAGCCAAATGAGTTCATCACGGTCGCACAATTTGAAGCTGGACATCAGTTCATGCGTGATCTTCTGGCGCGGCTTATGTGACGGCAGAACGGCGCTCTTGCGGGCCAAAGGCCGCAAGACGCCCCGCCCGCCGTCCCATATGGCTCTGGTCTGTTAACGTTATCTGAGACATTGTGCTGTCCAATACCGCGTTTCCCAATGAATGAGATCAGTGATGCCCGTCAAGAACCGCTTTGCCGAACTGCAGGATGAAATCACCGCCTGGCGCCGTGACATTCACACGCACCCAGAAGTCCTTTTCGAAACCCATAGGACGTCCGCGCTTGTGGCTGAAAAGTTGCGCGACTTCGGCTGTGATGAGGTGGTAACAGGGATCGGTCGGACCGGTGTCGTGGGTCTGATCTATGGCAAGGCGCGCGGATCAGGTCGCGTCATTGGCCTGAGAGCCGATATGGATGCGTTGCCGATCACCGAACAGACCGGCAAACCCTATGCGTCCCAAACGCCGGGTACGATGCATGCCTGCGGTCATGATGGACATACCGCTATGCTTCTGGGGGCGGCGAAATATCTGTCTGAGACCCGGAATTTTGACGGCACGGTTGCGGTCATCTTTCAGCCAGCAGAAGAAGGTGGTGGCGGGGGGCGCGAGATGTGCGAAGACGACATGATGGCGCGCTTTGCCATCAATGAGGTCTATGGCATGCACAATTGGCCCGGACATCCGGTGGGCAGTTTCGCAATCCGGCCTGGCAAGTTCTTTGCAGCGACGGATCAGTTCGACATATCGCTGGAAGGGCATGGCGGGCACGCGGCCAAACCACATGAAACAGTCGATACGACTGTTATCGCAGCCCAAGTTGTCATCAACCTTCAAACGATTTCAAGCCGGAACGCGGATCCCGTCGACCAGATCGTTGTGTCGGTCACGTCGTTTCAGACATCTTCGAATGCTTACAATGTGATACCGCAGAAAGTTCACCTTAAAGGTACGGTCCGGACGATGTCGGCGGATATGCGCGCCCTGGCCGAGCAGCGTTTGCGCAAGATCGCTGACGGACTCGCCCAAACCTACGGGGGCACGGTGGATATTCAGTATCATCGGGGCTATCCGGTGATGTCCAATTCCGAAGAGCAAACCGCCTTTGCGGCGGAGGTTGCGAGAGCCGTCTCCGGCGCCTGCGAAGAGGCGCCATTGGTCATGGGTGGCGAGGACTTTGCCTACATGCTTGAAGAGCGTCCCGGTGCCTACATCCTTGTCGGCAATGGTGACACGGCTGCGGTCCATCATGCGGAATACGACTTCAATGATGAGGCGATCCCGGCTGGTTGCAGTTGGTGGGCAGAAATCGTTGAAAAGCGGTTGCCTGTCGGGTAGGCCGCTATATGACTGGCAAAAATTCGCCTATGGCGACCCCGCAGGACCAAACCGCTTTTGGAGCTTTGCCGCAGAAAGACTACCCTACCATCAGAAAAATGGACTGAACATCATGCGGGGTACATGTTCGGTCGAAAGGGCAGGGCGAAATGTCAAAGCCGATTGATGAGCCATCGGCCGACACTACGGTGGAAAGAGGTCGCACATCAAAGGTCGAAGACCTGTTGAACTCCTCCAATTGGGAAGAGCGTTTGATAGCCGCTCGGGCGCAGCGCGAAAAGGTTCTGGCTGAAAAAGGCCAGAAGCCGACGTCGGAGCATTTGCAGACGACCGTTGAGCTTCCTCAACTCCCGAAGTCGGTGATCCCACCGCAAGCTCCTCGTCCAAGTTCAGCCTTGGATGCGCTGGCCGATCGCCTTTCGCAAGACGAGCCTTCGCCGCAAGTGGTTCCCAGCCGACGCAAACCCGCGCCGCTTGTTGCGGAGCGTCGGTTTGCGCCTGCGTCGGCTGCGCGATATTCTGATGCATCGACAATGTCCTGGCGCAATAGGGCAGCTTTGATCGCATTGTCCTGCGGTGTCTGCCTTGGATTTGGTGTGGCAATCGGAAATGGGGTTGGTACGGATCAGGAGGTAGCCATTGCAGCACCGCCAACACCGCTAGCACCCGCGCCTGCCCAAAACGTGCCGGACGCGGGAGAGCCACCGGTCCCGGAGCAAGTGACGTTGCCGGACGACTTGCCGCTGCCCGAGCGGGTCGCGTCGACGGATCTGGATTGGCCGGCAGTCGAAGCGCGTGAGGCCGAACCCACGCCGGAACAAAGTACTTCGACTGAAGCGCCCCCGCTGCCGCTGTTCGAGTTCGAACCTGAAATGGGAGAGAACCTGGCAGAGACCCTTGCCGCGTTGGTCACACCAGCAGATGCTTTCCGATTGCACATTTATGCACCCGACTCGGTCGCGCAGGACAAGCTTGATCGCGAGGTCGCAGGGTTGGAGGGCACTGGTCTGCCAATAGTCGATGTCCAACGGGTCGGCCTGCGGATTTCCGAACCTCACATCCGCTTCTATAACAGCGAGGATGCTCGGGTGGCCAATGCCTTGGCGCGCGATCTTGAGATTGAGGTACGCGATTTTAGCCAGCAGCACAGCGGATCCCTAGGCCGCATTGAGCTCTGGATGGACGGTAGCAGCAACCGGCAGCCCGCGGTGCGGCGTACCTCGCGGACACGCTCTAGCGGACCGACGCCCTTGCAGGAATGGCGCCGCATTCGCAATCGTGTACTTAGCGCCCTGCGCTAAGGCACGTGTAGCCGCTGAGGTCCCGCGCGCAGTCACTCAAGCTCAATGAGCAGATCCTTTGCGTCGATTTGCCCGCCAGGCACCACATGGACGGCTTTGACAGTCGCAGCCCGTTCTGCGTGGATTCCGGTTTCCATCTTCATGGCCTCAATAGTCAGCAGGAGATCCCCCTCCTTTACCTTCTGACCGGCTTGCGCGGCAATTGTCGCAATGACGCCTGGCATCGGTGCTCCAACTTGGTCGGCGTTTCCGGGATCTGCCTTAGGGCGTTCAATCGTCGTTGACTTCACCATGCGGTCGGGCACCCGAATGACCCGGGGTTGACCGTTGAGTTCGAAGAATACCCGCACTTCGCCTTTTTCGTCAGTATCTCCAATGGTCTGAAGGCGGATTTCCAGCGTCTTGCCTGGGTCAATCTCCGCCGTGATCTCGTCTCCGGGCTTCATGCCGTAGAAGAATGTTTTGGTCGGCAGCGTTCGAACGGGGCCATAGGTCCTGTGACGGCCCATATAGTCCAGAAAGACCTTTGGATACATCAGATAGCCGGACAGATCCTCGTCGTCGACGGCTTTCCCCTCCATCATGTCGGAGACTTCGGTGCGGGTCGATTCAAGATCAATGGGCTCAAGATGCTTTCCTGGCCTTTCAGTGTTTGGCGCTTCGCCCTTCAGGGCCTTTGACACGATCTCCTTGGGAAATCCGCCGGGCGGCTGGCCCAGATTGCCCCGCATCATGTCGATGACACTGTCGGGGAAGGCGACTTCTTTTACAGGATCTTCCACGTCGGCACGGGTCAGTCCCTGGCTGACCATCATAAGCGCCATGTCACCCACGACCTTGGAGGAGGGTGTCACCTTCACAATGTCGCCGAACATCTGATTAACATCGGCATAGGTGTGGGCGACCTCATGCCAGCGTTCTTCCAGCCCGAGCGAACGCGCCTGCGCCTTGAGGTTGGTGAATTGACCACCTGGCATTTCATGCAGATAGACTTCGGACGAAGGGGCCTGCATGCCGGATTCGAAGGCCGCATAGTGGTTGCGGACAGCGTCCCAGTAGTCAGAGACTTCGCGAACCGAATTGATGTCGAGGCCCGTATGACGATCCGTATGGCGTAGCGCCTCGACCACCGAGCCCAGCGTGGCTTGCGAGGTGTTGCCGGACAGCGCGTCCATCGCACAATCGACCGCGTCAACCCCGGCCTCGGCGGCGGCGAGAATCGTAGCACATGCGACTCCGGCGGTGTCGTGGGTGTGGAAGTGAATGGGCAATCCCACTTCTTGCTTGAGCGCGCGGATCAGCATCTTGGCCGAGGCGGGCTTCAGAAGACCCGCCATGTCCTTGAGCCCCAGAACGTGCGCGCCTGCATCCCGCAGCTGTTTGCCCATGTCGACGTAGTATTGAAGATCGTACTTCGCCCGATCCGGGTTCAGGATGTCGCCTGTATAACAGATCGAGCCTTCGCAAATCTTACCGGATTCGATGACTGCATCCATGGCGACGCGCATGTTGTCGACCCAGTTGAGGCTGTCGAAGACGCGGAAGACATCGATCCCTGTTTGGGCAGAAACGCGGACAAATTCCTGCACGACGTTGTCGGGATAGTTGGTGTAACCCACACCGTTCGATCCGCGCAGCAGCATCTGCGTCATCAGGTTGGGCATCCGCTCGCGCAGATCGCGCAGGCGCTGCCAGGGGCATTCCTGTAAAAATCGGTAAGCCACATCGAACGTCGCACCGCCCCAGCACTCGACGCTGAACAATTGCGGCAGGTTGGCCGCATAGGCGGGAGCGACCTTGATCATGTCGATCGACCGCATCCGCGTGGCCAGTAACGATTGGTGTCCGTCCCGCATTGTGGTGTCGGTGATCAACACCTGCTCTTGTGCTTTCATCCAGTCGGCAACAGCTTGGGGTCCTTTCTGCTCAAGCAGGTTGCGCGTGCCCATCTGCGGGTCGGCTTTTTGAGCAGGTGGTTTTGGATCTTTCAGGTCCGCAGGCGGGCGTTGCCGGTCTTTCGTTTCTGGATGCCCGTTCACAGTCACATCCGCGATGTAGGTCAGAACCTTGGTGCCGCGGTCACGGCGTTTGGGGAACTGAAACAGCTCGGGCGTCTCATCAATGAACTTGGTCGTGTACTCGTTGGACAGGAAAGTCGGGTGTTTCAGCAGGTTTTCGACAAAGGCGATGTTCGTGCTGACCCCTCGGATCCGGAATTCTCGCAGGGCTCGATCCATCCGCGCGATGGCCATGTCAGGCGTCGGTGCCCAAGCCGTAACCTTGGTGAGCAGGCTGTCGTAGTAGCGGGTGATCACACCGCCCGCATAGGCGGTGCCACCGTCCAGTCTTATGCCCATGCCAGTGGCCGAGCGGTAAGCGGTCAAGCGTCCGTAGTCCGGGATGAAGTTGTTCTGGGGATCTTCGGTGGTAATGCGCGTCTGCACTGCATGGCCGTTCAAACGTACCTCGTCCTGGTTTTCATGCCCCGTTGCCTCGGCGATCGTCTTACCTTCGGCAATCAGGATTTGCGCGCGCACGATGTCGATGCCCGTCACCTCTTCGGTCACAGTGTGTTCGACCTGGACGCGCGGGTTCACCTCGATGAAGTAAAACTTGCCCGTTTCCATATCCATCAGGAATTCGACGGTGCCTGCACATTCATAATTCACATGTTTGCAGATCTTGTAGCCGAGATCGCAGATCTCACTGCGTAGCTTGTCGGTCAAATACGGGGCCGGGGCGCGTTCGACCACCTTTTGGTTGCGGCGCTGAACCGAACAGTCGCGTTCGAACAGGTGATACATTCCGCCATGCTTGTCGCCGAGGATCTGCACCTCAACATGACGGGCGCGGGTGATCATCTTTTCAAGATAGCCTTCGCCGTTGCCAAAGGCGGCTTCCGCCTCGCGACGGCCTTCAAGGACCTTCTCTTCCAACTCTTCTGGTCCGTGGATCGGTCGCATGCCGCGACCACCGCCCCCCCAGGACGCCTTCAACATCAAGGGGTAGCCAATCCCTTTCGCGTCCTTGGCGATGGAAGTCATGTCATCGCCCAGCACTTCAGTTGCCGGAATGACCGGCACGCCTGCCTCAACGGCGACCCGCCGGGCGCTGGCCTTGTCGCCAAGTGCACGCATCGTTTCGGCCTTGGGGCCAATGAAGGTAATCCCGTTTTTCTCACATGCCTCGACGAAGTCGGGATTCTCTGACAAAAGCCCGTATCCGGGATGGATGGCATCTGCTCCGCTTTCCTTGGCCACCCGGACCATTTCTGAGATCGACAGATACGCCGCGACGGGCCCCAACCCCTCACCGATTCGGTAGGCCTCATCCGCCTTGAATCGGTGCAAGCCCAGTTTGTCCTCTTCGGCGAAAACGGCGACCGTTCTTTTGCCCATCTCATTGGCGGCCCGCATGATGCGAATGGCGATCTCCCCCCGGTTGGCAATCAGGATCTTGCGAAAATCGGTCATGGGCAGCGGTCCTTTTCGGGCATTTGGCGCTGGTTTAGGGCGGTTCTTCAAAAGGGTAAATGCGTGGTTGTGGGTAGGAAACACATGATCGCGCTAACGCGAACGTTCAGGTTTCAAAGCTGAAACATGTCGTGATCAGCGGGTGCGGTCAGGTTGGTAAGGTCTTTTGCACCCAATTGCCCCATGTTGGACTCCAGATCCTTGCGCAGCAAATCAACCAGATGTGCCGGGCCGTCCGTGCCCAGTGCGGCGAGTGCAAAGTGCCAGGCCCGGCCCATCATCACGAAGTTCGCGCCCATTGCCAGGGCCCGCAGGATATCCACGCCACCTTCAACGCCGCTGTCAAAGACAATGGGCAGTGCTGTCGCCGCGCGGATGGAAGGCAAAACCTCGATCGTTGCAGGGGCGGCATCAAATTGGCGACCCGCATGGTTCGAGATCCAGATCGCATCAATGCCCAGTTCCTCAAGCTTTTTCGCGTCGTCGGGCCGCAACACGCCTTTGACGATGAAGGGGCCCTCCCAGGCGTCGCGAAGCCATTGCACATAGGCCCAGTCCGGTGAGGTGCGCAGCAGATATCCGACATGCGCGTTCGGCGGCAGATTGGCCGTTTCGACATTGGCATACGCATCCAGCATTCGCATATGCGGCATGCCTTTCTGCGCCATGGCGGCAGCCCAGGCCGGGCGCAATGCCACTTGCGCCATCAGTCGTGGCGTTAGTTTCGGTGGTTGAGTAAGACCGGAACGGACTTGCCGTTCACGGCGCGAAGGCACGGGCACATCCACCGTCAGAACCAAAGTGCGGAAGCCTGCATTTTTTGCGCGCGCCAGCATGTCGCTGCGAATGGCCTCATCCCGGGGCGGATACATCTGAAACCAGGCGTGAGGCCCAAGATCCTTCGCGATATCCTCGGGAGCTGCGGCAGCCACGGTGCTAAGCGTATAGGGAATGCCCGCCTTGGCGCCAGCACGGGCCAGATGCCGCTCGGCGTCCGGCCAGATCAGACCGGACATGCCGACCGGAGCAATGCCAAAGGGCAGGGGAAGCGTTTCACCCAACAGCGATGTCGAGAGATCCGGTGTGAACTCTCCATGCAAAACCGAGGGCAGGAGCGTGATTTGATCCAGCGCCGACCTGTTCCGGGCCTTTGTCGCTTCGGATCCGGTGCCGCTGTCGAGGTATTCCCAGACAAATTTGGGAATTCTGCGCTGCGCGCGGCTGCGCAGATCAGATAGAGCGGGATAGCGGGCATCGAGCTTCATAAGAAGCTCTATGGCGCGGGTGCTGTCCGGGCGCAAGGAATGGTGCAGGTGTCAGGTACAGATCGAAATGATTAACTCGATCAGGTACATCCAGCTACTGTGATGTTTGATCGCCAAAACCATCAAAGTCGACATGGCAGAGGCGAGCAGGATCAGTGTCGCGATCCGGGCGGAATCGTTGGGTCGATAATCCCCCACAATCGTCTGCCGCAATGGACATCGCGCGGACCGTGTGGCGGGTCCGATTGCAAGATCGCGCAGAATCTCCAGCCAGGAAGGGGAGGACCAAAGCGACAGGCGCACGAGAACGCGCGTTGTGTCTTGCTGCGAAGAGGCCAAATGCATGGACGTGTCCTGTCGTTCTCATGCCAGTTACGCTGGCGACTATGGCGGTTTTGTGGCCTGTGGCGACCAAAGCTTTTGTCCTGTCTGCCATGTGCGCCAAACTGAGCGAAGGATTGCTGATCACTTTCGGAACAAAAATCGAACACTGTCTTTTCATCGCAGCCTCTTGACGCTAGTTTCAGCGCATGACCGATTTCGACGAAATGGATGCATTTGAGGGCGCCTCGCTTTCGGCCCGTGCGATTGCTGCGCGACCGCAACCTTACCTTGACGGTTTGAACCCTGCACAGCGCGAAGCGGTCGAGCAGCTTGACGGCCCGGTGCTGATGCTGGCCGGTGCAGGGACAGGCAAGACACGTGCGCTCACGGCGCGGATCGTGCATCTGCTGAACACTGGACGCGCCCGGCCAAACGAGATTTTGGCCGTGACCTTCACCAACAAGGCCGCGCGCGAGATGAAGAACCGCGTGGGCGGCATGCTGGGACAGGCGATCGAAGGTATGCCCTGGCTTGGTACGTTTCATGCGATCTGCGTGAAGCTGCTGCGCCGCCATGCGGAATTGGTCGGGCTCAAATCTAACTTCACCATCCTCGATACGGACGATCAGCTGCGCTTGCTCAAACAGCTGATTGTTGCCGCAAACATTGATGACAAACGCTGGCCTGCGCGGCAATTGTCATCAATCATTGATGGCTGGAAGAACCGTGCGCTGACGCCTGACAAAGTGCCCGCAGCGGATGCGGGGGCCTACAATCACAAGGGTGCGGAGCTTTACGCGCAGTATCAGGCGCGTCTGAAAGAGCTAAACGCCTGCGATTTCGGCGATCTGCTGTTGCATATGGTCACGATCTTTCAGACGCATGAAGATGTGCTCCAGCAATACCAACGCTGGTTCGCCTATATTCTCGTAGACGAGTATCAGGATACCAACGTCGCGCAGTATCTCTGGTTACGGCTTCTCGCTGGCGGGCACAAGAACATCTGCTGCGTGGGTGATGACGACCAATCGATCTATGGCTGGCGCGGGGCCGAGGTCGGCAATATCCTGCGGTTTGAGAAAGACTTCCCTGGTGCGCATGTGGTGCGGCTGGAGCAGAATTATCGATCAACGCCGCATATTCTCTCGGCTGCCTCCAACGTCATCGCGGGCAATCAAAGCCGGTTGGGCAAGACACTCTGGACCGACAAAAATGATGGTGAAAAGCTGCGGTTGATCGGCCATTGGGACGGCGAGGAAGAAGCCCGGTGGATTGGCAAAGAGATCGAGGCGATGCAGGGCGGGACGCGCGGAATGCGGGCCGTGGACCTGGACCAGATGGCGATCCTCGTTCGGGCCTCTCATCAGATGCGGGCGTTCGAGGACCGGTTTCTGACAATCGGCCTGCCTTACAAGGTGATCGGTGGCCCACGGTTTTACGAGCGGATGGAGATCCGCGATGCGATGGCCTATTTCCGTGTCGTCGTGTCGCCGGATGATGATCTGGCGTTCGAGCGGATCGTGAACACGCCCAAACGCGGGCTGGGCGACAAGGCGCAGCAAACCATCCAGATCGCAGCACGCGCCAACAATGTATCGCTGGTCGAGGGCGCGCGCCTGGCGGTCGATCAGGGACTGATCAAGGGCAAGGGCGGTGCTGAACTTCGCACACTTGTCGAAGGTATTGAGCGCTGGGGCCGTCTTGTGGGCGCAAAGGATCAAAGCCATGAAGAACTGGCTGAACAGATCCTTGATGAATCCGGCTACACGGCTCATTGGCAGAACGACAAGACCCCCGAAGCGCCCGGACGCCTGGAAAACCTTAAGGAACTCGTCAAGGCTTTGGAGCAATTCGAGAACCTGACCGGATTTCTGGAGCATGTCAGCTTGATCATGGACAACGAGACCGAAGGCGATGGGGCCAAGGTCAGCATTATGACGCTTCATGCAGCTAAGGGTCTCGAATTTCCGGCGGTGTTCCTGCCGGGATGGGAAGATGGCCTGTTCCCGAGCCAGCGCGCAATGGACGAAGAAGGCATCAAGGGTCTGGAAGAGGAACGTCGGCTGGCTTATGTCGGCATTACGCGCGCGGAAGAGGTGTGCACGATTTCATTTGCGGCAAACCGGCGCGTGTTTGGCCAGTGGCAGTCTTCCATGCCGTCGCGCTTCATAGATGAATTGCCGGATGAACATGTGGACGTGCTGACACCGCCTGGGCTTTACGGTGGTGGATACGGTGCGGCCATGCCAACCTCTAACCTGCATGACCGCGCGGCCGAGGCAAATGTCTATAACTCGCCCGGATGGCGGCGCCTGCAATCCCGCGCGGGTGAACGCACTGTCAGCCAGCCGCGTGAAAGTAAGAACACAGTGATCGACCTTAGCGCCGTGTCGAGCTTCACAATCGGCGAAAGGGTCTTTCATCAAAAATTCGGATACGGCGCCGTTGTGGGCATCGAGGGGGACAAGCTGGAGGTCGAATTCGAAAAGGCTGGCTTTAAAAAAGTCGTCTCCCGCTTTGTATCGGGCTGTGGCGACATTCCGTTCTGATGGCGATCAAACGCATTCATTCCGGCGGAGCGTTCGAGCCCAAGATAGGGTATTGCCGCGCGGTGGTCGCAGGCGGCTTTGTGCACGTCGCAGGAACGGTCGGTGAGGGCGCGGATGTCGTGGCACAGTGCCGATCGGCTTTGGCTGTGGTCGAAGCAGCACTGAAAGAGGCTGGTGCCTCTTTTGCGGATGTCGTGCGCGTGACCTACATGCTGCCGGACTGCGCTGATTTCGAAGCGTGCTGGCCCGCTCTGGTCGAGACATTCGGAGAGAACCCACCGGCGGCGACGATGATCGAATGCGGCCTGATCGACTCGAAGTACAAGATCGAGATCGAGGTGACCGCGCTCGCCCCAACGACGGGTGATTGATGGAACGCGGTTTCACTGCCCGCGCTTCCTCTATATGACATCGTTAACGAATGGGCCTTGGCCCTGATTTCTACCTGAAAGGCGCCGATGCCCAAAGATCTTCTTGCCGCTCCGATCAAGCCTGCACATGGTGCGCACTACTTGGGTTTTCTGGCCCGCATGCACCGCCACATCTGGCCAGATTGGTATCTTGAGATCGGGACGAACGAAGGCCGCAGCCTTGCAATGGCCCCGGGCAAATCGGTGGCGGTAGATCCGCAATTCGTGATTTCCGAGGATGTGATCCGGGGCAAACCCCAAGTTCATTTCTATCAACTCACCAGCGACGATTTCTTTGCGCAGGCACCGTTCAAGGCAATTGTTGACAGGTTTGACATGTTCTTTTTGGACGGGATGCATCGGTTTGAGTTTCTGCTGCGCGACTTCATGAGTTCTGAAAAGCTGGCAAAGCCAGACAGCATCATCGTCATGCACGATTGTGTGCCGATGTCTTATGCCGCTGCAGAACGCAGTCCGCGGCCCGATCTGACACCAAGTTGGGTGGGGGATGTCTGGAAGCTTGTGCCGATCCTCAAAGAGTATCGACCAGATTTGACGATCGAAATCGTTGATTGCCAACCAAGTGGTCTGACCATTGTTACCGGCCTTGATGCAGAGAACACCACGCTCTCTCAAAAGTATGCCGAGATCAAAGAGCGATATTTCGAAATGACCCTGTCTGATTTCGGTGAAAGCCGGCTTGGGGATCTTTTGCAGATGCAATCCGCAGGTTCAAAGGCGATTGCCCGGTTTGTCGGGGACACCTGAAGCCATCGGAGTCCTTAACTGAGGGTCAATGCGCTTCGATCGTGGGTAGTTTCACCCTCGGCTTTGCTGACCCGGTGATCTCAGCCAGCCAGACAGATGCGTGAACCATGCCTTTGGCGACGATGGGCAAGTCCGCGTCTGACTCCGCCTCTACCGATATGAATTTGGAACCTGTCGGGCCCATCCGTGTATCTTCGGCCAGCATAGGCGACCAGAGCACGGCTGCACCAAAGGCGTAGACAATGAGCGTTCTCTTTGATCGCAAGTTCATATTTTGTTCTCTTCAATAGTTAATATTGGTTCGTATGTGAGAACAATGCCGGTAAAATTTGACAAAACTTAGTCACGCAATCGGCGAAGTCGTGACAGTGCTCGTCCTGGGGGACAAGTTGCCTCTGGCAACCGCGCCTGTCTTGGGCCATATGAAATGCAGGGAAACGGAGACAGACATGCGCTTCATCGACACTCTTCTGCGGGCGGTGACCTGGTGGAATGGCCAGACACTCAACACCCAGATTTTCACCTGGCGCAAGGGCGTCAGAGTCGGGGAAGACACGCAGGGAAATGTGTTCTACCGCAATGCGGACGACAGCAAACGCTGGGTGATCTACAGCGGTGAGGCTGAAGCCAGCCGAGTGGATCCCGAATGGCATGGCTGGTTGCACCGCACGTGGGATGAGCCCCCGACCGAACGCCCGCTGATCCATAAGTCGTGGGAAAAGCCGCATCAGGAAAACTTGACAGGGACGGCGTTGGCCTATGCGCCAGCGGGCTCAATCCGCCGATCCGAGCCTGCTGATCGGTCGGACTACGAGGCGTGGTCTCCAGAATAGTAAGATGGCAGGGTCGGTTACAGAGACGCTTGTAGGCGGCGCGGTTTTGGCCGCGGCGGTTGGGTTCACTGTGTATGCAGCCCAAATCTCGGGCTTTGGTCCGACGGGCGGGGACACATATCCGCTGACCGCCAGTTTCCGCAGCCTTGAAGGGATCAGCGTCGGCAGCGATGTGCGACTGGCCGGGGTGAAGGTCGGGACTGTGTCAGCGGTGACGCTGAACGCCGAAACTTATCGGGCTGAAACGGTCGTCGCGTTGAATGCGGGCACGCAGATCCCCGATGACAGCGCGATCATTATCAGCTCCGAAGGTTTGTTGGGTGGCAGCTTTGTAGAGATCATGCCGGGTGGCTCGCCGTTTTATTTCGAAGCGGGTGACGAGATTACCGACACGCAAGGAGCGGTCAGTCTGATCACACTGCTTTTGCGCTATGTGGGCGGCGATGGTGCTGGTGAATGAAATGGTTCTCAACCGCCGTGATCGCCATGCTTGCGCTGCCTGCGACAGGGCAGGAACAGACAAGCGTCGCACCCGGCGTCGTTCTGCGCGGTCTTGATCGCTACAACGGTGACGTTTTCGACATCGAAATGCCTTCGGGCACCAGCGCTCGGGTCGGGCGGTTGACTATCACGCTGACCGAATGCCGCTATCCTGCGGGCAATCCGTCGGGCGATGCCTATGCTGGCCTGCAGATCACGGAAGATGCAGACGACAACGTGTTGTTTTCGGGTTGGATGGTTGCATCCTCACCAGCGCTTAGCGCATTGGAGCATCCGCGCTATGACATCTGGGTCATGCGCTGCACGACATCCTGAAGCGTGACATGCGCCGGACTGGTGAAACTGGCCGTGCGCGTCAGGGCATCGTTCAACATGTTCTGATATCGCGCGCGCGGCACTTCGATCGCGCCCATTCGGGCCAGATGATCCGTCACGAATTGCGTGTCGAAGAGAGTAAAGCCGCCCCGCTGAAGCCTTTCAACACATGCTGCAAGCGCCATTTTTGAGGCATTTTCCTTCCGGGAGAACATGCTTTCACCGAAGAACGCGGCGCCCAGTGTGATGCCGTAGATCCCACCGACAAGCATGGCGCCATCCCATATCTCGAGCGAATGGGCCTTCCCGCGCCGATGCAGTCGGAGACAGAGCGAGCGAATCTCACGGTTGATCCACGTCTCATCACGGGCTGCACATCCGTCGATGACACCTTTAAAATCCTGGTTCACACTCATGCTGAATGTGGTTTTGCGCATGGCTTTTGCGAGACTACGCGACACGTGCAGGTTCTGGATCGGCAGGATGCCACGTTTGCGCGGGTCGACCCAGAAGACCTCGGGGTCGTCCCGATGTTCGGCCATCGGAAAGATACCGATGGAATATCCATGCAGCAGGATTTCAGGGGTCAGCCCCATCAGCCAGGCGGCATCTGCTTGTCGAGCCAGTCTTCCAGCCAATGGATGTTGTAGCGCCCGGTATGCACGTCTTCTTCTTGCAAAAGCGCATGAAACAACGGCACGGTCGTGTCAACGCCGTCGACTATCAACTCGCCAAGCGCGCGGTCAAGCCGTGCGAGCGCCTCGACTCGGTCCCGTCCATGCACGATCAGCTTGCCGATGAGGCTGTCGTAATAGGGTGGGATCGAATAACCGTCATAAAGCGCACTGTCCATCCGAACGCCCAGACCACCCGGCGCATGATATTGGGTGATGCGTCCCGGGCTGGGCGCGAAATCGGGCAGGCGTTCAGCGTTGATGCGCACCTCGATAGCGTGACCATTGATCTGAAGATCCTCTTGCGCAAAGGACATCGGCAGGCCTGCAGCCACCCGGATCTGCTCTCGCACAAGGTCGACACCAAAAATGCCTTCAGTCACCGGGTGTTCGACCTGAAGGCGGGTATTCATCTCGATGAAGTAGAACTCCCCTTTTTCATAAAGGAACTCGATTGTCCCCGCGCCGATGTAGTTGATCTTGGCAACCGCGTCTGCGCAGACCTTGCCGATCCGAGCGCGCTCTTCTGCGCTAATCGCCGGACCCGGCGCCTCTTCAAAGACTTTCTGATGACGCCGCTGCAACGAACAATCGCGTTCCCCAAGATGGACCGCTTTGCCTTTGCCGTCTCCAAAGACCTGAATTTCGATGTGGCGCGGCGTGGTCAGATACTTCTCGATGTAGACTTCATCATTGCCGAACGCTGCCTTTGCCTCTGATCGCGCGGTTCCAAAGGCGTTTTCCATGTCCTTTGCCGTCTGCGCAACCTTCATGCCGCGGCCACCACCTCCGGCGGTCGCTTTAACGATCACGGGATAGCCGATCTCCTCCCCGATCCGCTGCGCCGCGGCCAGATCTGGCACACCACCATCACTGCCGGGCACGCAAGGTACGCCAAGTTCTTTCATCGTGTCCTTGGCCGTGATCTTGTCACCCATCACCCGAATATGCTCAGCCGAGGGGCCGATAAAGGTCAGATCGTGGTCTTCCACAATTTGCACAAACTGCGCGTTTTCCGACAGAAAGCCATAGCCCGGATGGATCGCCTCAGCCCCTGTGATTTCGCAGGCCGAGATGATTGCCGGGACCGAGAGGTAGGATTGCGGCGATGCGGGCGGACCGATGCAGACTGACTCGTCGGCCATACGGACATGCATGGCATCTGCGTCAGCGGTTGAATGCACCGCAACGGTGCCAATTCCCATTTCGCGGGCCGCACGCACGACACGAAGAGCAATCTCCCCGCGATTTGCAATCAGGATCTTTTCAAACATCTCTGGCGCCCTATTCAAGGATCACGAGAGGAGCCCCGAATTCAACAGCCGTGCCATCATCGACCAGAATGCGTTTGACCGTTCCCGCACGCGGTGCGGGGATCTGGTTCATGGTTTTCATGGCTTCCACGATCAGCAGGGTCTCTCCCTCACTGACTTGCTGGCCTACGCGGATGAAGGCGGGCGCGCCCGGTTCTGATTGCAGATAGACAGTGCCGACCATGGGCGAGGTCACGGCTCCGGGATGGTCGGCCGGATCGTCGCTGGATTTCTCTGCGGGGGCGGGGGTCACTTGCGCCGCTGGGGCAAGGGTTGCCGCTGGTGCTTGCATTACTTGCGCTGGTGCTTCTGTCATGACGGTCATCTGACCTTTTTGACGTGAGACCCGGACATTCAGGCTGTCATCCTCTCCGTATTCCCGCTTCACCTGCAATTCGGTCAGATCGTTTTCCTGCAAAAGTTCAGCCAGGGCCCTGATAAAGGCCACGTCAGCGTCATGTGGGGTATTTGTCATCGATGCCTCGACCGGTTGTTTGCGGAATTTTGTGATATGTCTGCCTCTGGACTGCCGTTTGTATATGCGAACGATTTCGTTAGGGAAAGCGTCACCGCGAAGGGACTCAACTATGAACCTTGGCCTTTGGCTGAAGCGCCAGGCGATGGCAGCACCAATGCGTCCGGCTTTGTTCCGGGGTGTGACGCAGATTGCCGACTACAGGCGATTTGATCAAATCGCGATGCAGCTGTCAGGCTGGCTTGTGGACCACGGTGTGAGACCTGGCGACCGGGTGGCCCTGTTCATGAAGAACGTACCCGACTATCTGATGCTGCTTTATGGAATATGGTATGCGGGTGCCGTTGCTGTTCCGATCAATGCCAAGCTGCATGGTCGTGAGGCGGCCTTCATCCTCAATCATTCTGAAAGCAGCCTAGTCTTCGCGACCGAAGCGGACGCAGCACGGCTGATAGAGGCCAGCTGTTCGCTGCCCATTATCGATATCTCCGTCCCGCAGTTATCGGGGCAATCGGCAGGCCCAATCGTCAGCAGAAACGCCGAGGATCTCGCCTGGCTCTTTTACACATCCGGCACGACTGGACGGCCAAAAGGCGTGAAGATCACCCATGGGATGCTAAAGGCGATGGCGCTCAGCTATCATGCGGATGTGGATACGGTTTCGGCCGAGGATGCCGCGATTTATGCGGCACCACTCAGCCACGGGGCAGGTCTCTATGCGCTTGTTCATGTACAGGTCGGCGCGCGACATGTACTGCCTGCGTCGGGTGGTTTTGATCCGGCAGAAGTCCTCGATCTGGCGGCCAAGATGGGCCGGGTCCATATGTTTGCCGCACCAACGATGGTCGGACGTCTGACCCGTCATGCGCAGGCGGCTGGAGACGATGGGCGTGGTCTCCGAACGATCGTCTATGGCGGCGGGCCGATGTATCAGGCCGATCTGTTGGCTGCTCTTGACACATTCGGGCCGATCTTCGTGCAGATCTACGGTCAAGGGGAATGTCCGATGGCGATCACGTCGCTGTCTCGGGCGGATATTCAGAACCGAAACCATCCCGATTGGAAAAGCCGTATTGCCTCGGTTGGACGGGCGCAATCCTGCGTCGAGATCGCAATTGGAGGGCCCGATGGGCAGTCTCTACCGGCGGGCGCAACAGGCGAGGTGATGGTCCGTGGTGCGCCCGTTATGCCGGGATACTGGCGTGATCCGGAAGGGAGCGCCCAAACCCTGAAAGACGGATGGCTGATGACCGGCGATGTAGGAACGCTGGATGATGCCGGTTATCTCACCCTGATTGATCGTTCCAAGGATGTGATCATCAGCGGCGGATCCAACGTCTATCCCCGCGAGGTTGAGGAGATCCTGCTGCAACATCCGGATGTCCAAGAGGCGTCCGTCATCGGTCAGCCTCACCCAGGCTGGGGTGAGGAGGTTGTGGCTTTTGTGGTGAGCGATGCGTCAGACAAAGCTCTTGACGATCTCTGCCGGAACAATATCGCGCGTTTCAAGGCACCCAAACGATACATCCGAGTGCCTGAATTGCCGAAGAACAATTACGGCAAGGTGCTCAAAACCACCTTGCGCGATTGGCTGCGAGACGCCTAGCCGTCGATCTTCGCGGCCATGATCGCGATGGCCTGCTGGTACACTTTCGCGGCGTTCCATTGCTTGATGACACCAAAGTTGGTCTCGCCCGGCTGATAGCCGCGCCCCGGTTTCCAGCCCTTGCGTCGAAGGAAATTCGCCGTTGAGGCCAGCGCATCGGTTTGGTTGTAGAAATCCACCCGACCGTCGCCGTTGCCGTCTACGCCGTATTTCAGTGCATTGCCGGGCAGGAACTGAGTATGTCCCAATTCCCCATGCTTTGCACCCCTCGTATTGGCACTTATCGCACCCTGATCCACAAGCTTCAGCGCGCCAATCGCATGCGGTTTAAAAAAGTCCGAGCGGCGGCAATCGTAAGTCAGCGTCACGATCGCCGAAACGACCGAGCTATTACCCATGAAGCCGCCAAAGCCTGTCTCCATCCCGTGAATCGCGATTAGCACTCCAGCAGGCACGCCATACTGACGTTCGAGTGCAGCGTAGAAATTCGGATTCGATGCCTTGCGTTTGCGTCCTTGCGCGACAATCGTATTGGCACCCCGGACCTGCATGAACTTGTCCAGAGAGTAACGAAACGACTTTTGATTTCGGTCGGCTGCAATGGTCGCATTGGCATAGTTGGCTTGCGCAAGCGCCTGAAGCCCCCGTTGTTTGACGCCTGCCCGCTGCGCCTCGGATGCGAAGCTGGCTTTCCACGTATTGAAGCCTGCAGCACTGTTCCCGCAATTCGCAGATGCTGCGCCACCGATCAAAGCACCTGCAATCAGGCCCAATGTGGTTCCTCGAAAATGTCTTATCATGAATTCAACGCCCTCATTCGATACATGATCGAAAGTATGACGCGAATGCCACAGCTTCGTAAAGTGGGTCAGGGTTGCAGGATTTCCTGACCTTGACTGTCGAATATCAGGTTGGCCAGCTTGGATCCGTTCCCCGGCGTCATGATGTACTGGGACGCGACGACACCGAATGCGCAAATTGCAAAAAGAAAGATTTTGCTGGCCAAAGAGGCACCCACACTTTTTCGGGTAACGACGGGTGCCGCTTTGAGCAGCGGATCGGTTTCAGGTTCTGTCAGCGAAACCTGTCCAGGCTCGACCTCTCCGGTGCCGGGCAGTCCGCTGTCGTGGCTGGTTTTGATCCGCGCGACACGGTCGGCAAAGCTGGTTTGTGATTTGCTCGTCTTGACCATCTCGCCGATGGCCATGTCGATATCATCTTCGGATGTTGCTTCTTCATCGGGACGCAGATCTTCGACGACCGGCTGTGGCGCCAATTGCTGGGTTTCAAGGATGGCTGGCGCGGTCAGCGACAGGCACAAACGCCCCGCCGGATCCTTGGCGTCGGGTGCCTCATGTCTGACAAACAATTCCTCCCCATTCCGGGTTTCCAGAATGTCGCCGTGGTCCAGTGGAAGAAGTTGGCCCGTCTTGGCGGCAAGTGCGCTTATCGCGATGTCATAGCTGTCCGCAAAAGAACGCGCGGATGCATCAACGCAAAGCGTTTGGCCCGCAAAGTGATGTGCGCCTTCCAACCGCAGGCCTGTCAGCTTGTCCGCCTCGGTCGTGGGTTGTGGATGGACCGACAAGGCTAGCGGCAATTCATGATCGGCCACTGCCTCGATCTCCCAAGGCGTGAACAGCATGTTGGACGGCCTCCAGAGGACAAGCGACGGTGCGCATTGATCCAAAAGCGCAAGCGTTGCCGACATCAGAATGCGCAAACGCGCCACGGGTTCGTCAGTCGCGTTTTCAACGCGCGATCGCAGGGAAAGGGTGATGTGAGCGCGATGCTGGCGCACATCTCGATCATAGTCGTGGGCCTTTGATTTTGTCAGGCTGGCATGTCTGGCCGCATGCAGCGCGTCATCCTCGCACTTTTTCTTGCTGGGTGAGACAAAGAGTGACGCGTCACCAATATCGACGCGCCAATCTGCCTGGGATTTTGCGATCTGGCCAAGATCTGCGGAGTGAGGCAGCAAAGCCTGCAGACTTTTCTGGAAGTGTTTCGGGGAGAGGCGGGTGGATCTTAACAGAAGAAAGGTCACTTCGGTTTGAAGTGGCGTCATGATGTCGGAGAGCGGAGCCATTTCGCTGATCATCCCAATTCGTTTGCCATTTCGAAAATGCAGCCGATTGGGGCTATTTCGCGGCATGTGAAGGGAATTTCGTGCCGCAATTAAAATCGTGCGGCGGCTCTGACCTTATTCTCTGAGAAACTCTGGCTGGGTCGAGCGGTCAGTTGCTGCTTCAATTCTCCCCAGGGGTGGGAGGATGAGCGATGATCAGACTACAGCTGGTAGCGCAGGCCGCGTTTGGTGCGGCCAGCGAAGTACAACCCAAGTTTACTTCGCATTCCTGTCCGGCCAGCCAGTGGACGGCAGCACGCAAAGGGCTTGCGTTCTTGAGCTATTCCGACAATGGCCTGATCGACACAGACCATGGTGTCATCCTTGATGTCGATTTGCTGCGCCCGGTCCGACAGGTCGAGCTCGGATCGGCAAAGACCGCGCTCAGGCAGGTGAATGCCAAGTTCGATCTGTATCCAGAACCGCTGATTGTCGACACGACCTACAGCACAGGGCCGCTGTTGGGCTTGCCTGTCGAAAGCGACGGCTGCCCGAACGACGATGCGTGCAAGATCGCCCAGAAGATGAAGACGCCCGCCAGGTGGCTCGTGACGGCGCCAAGACCAAGCAATACGGTATCTCGATGAAGCAGAGAAAGAAGGTCGAGATGTTGTTTGCGCATCTGAAGCGCATTCTTGGATCGGGCCACCTCCGATTGCGCGGGCGATGCAGCGCAAATGATGAATTCCTCCCCGTCGCCACCGCCCAGAGCCGTTGCAAACTGGCCAAGATCTTTCCGGTATCGCAGAAACCGCCCAAAGCCTGGCCAGAAGGGCGCTCGCGCCACAGTCAATCCTGCACGTTCTGCGCTGGCAACTCATCGTCTTTAACAGAACCTGTTGCCTTTAGATTGCGAGATATTCGGCCCGCAATTCATCATTCTCGAGAACTTCCGCGGCAGTTCCGTCAAAGACGATGCCCCCGGTATCAAGAATGACTGCGCGGTCGGCCAGTTGAAGCGCCCGGACCGCGTTTTGCTCGACAAGAATTGTTGTGATGCCCTGTTCCTTGATCACGGTGAGCGTTTTTTCGATTTCATCAACGATCACCGGAGCAAGGCCTTCATAGGGCTCATCCAGAAGCAAGACCTTGATATCGCGCGCCAAAGCGCGCGCGATGGCCAGCATCTGTTGTTCGCCGCCCGAAAGCGTCACGCCCTCCTGGTTGCGCCGTTCGCCCAGCCTCGGAAACAGTTGATAGAGCCGCTCGATCGACCAGCCAATGGGGGGAGCGATCTGGGCAAGCTTGAGATTTTCTTCGACCGTCAGGCCGGCAATGATCCGCCGGTCTTCCGGGACCAGGCCGAGACCCGCCGTGGCTGCCTGATGACTTGCCATCTTGTGGAGAGGTTGGTGGTCAAGCCAGATCTCACCCTTTGTGACCTGCGGATCGTCCAGCCTGGCAATGGAGCGAAGTGTCGATGTTTTTCCAGCTCCATTTCGCCCGAGCAGCGCAAGAATCTCGCCTTCATGCACGTTGAAGCTGATGCCCTGGACGATATAGCTTTCTCCATAATAAGCATGCATATCCCATACGCTGAGAAAGGCCGGGGCCGTCTGAGCATGGCTCACGCCTTTTGAGAAGTCGGGTTTGACGTTCATCTTTTGTCACCTTCTTCTAAGGCCGGGGGTGGACGACACGTCCACCTTACTGGCGCTTGAGTACAGTTTCTGGCGATAAGGCGGGCGTGTCGCCCACCCTTCGGTGTCAGGCCGCTTCGCCCAGATATGCTTCCCGCACCTTCGGGTGCCCTTTGATCTTGTCGGGCGTGTCTTCCACCAAAGGTGTCCCCTGCGCGAGAACCGTGATCCGTTCGGCCAGGCTGAACACCACATGCATATCGTGTTCGATGATCGCGATCGTGATGTCACGTTCGTCCTTGATCTGCTTGAGAAGGTCGATCGTATTGTTGGTGTCGGCCCGCGCCATGCCGGCCGTCGGTTCGTCAAGCAGAAGCAGACGGGGGCGCTGACTGAGGCACATCCCAATCTCGAGCCGCCGCTTGTCGCCCCGCGACAGGGAGGCCGCGTGCATCTCGCGTTTGTCCAGCATGTTCATCTCGTCGAGCATGTCTAGCGCCCGGTCCACGATCTCGCGGTCTTTCATCATGTCCGCGATCGCGTTCAACCCGAAGGCCCCATCCCGTTGCGCAAAGCACGGGATCATCATGTTTTCCAGCACTGTCAGATCTCCAAAGATCTCCGGTGTCTGAAACACGCGGCTGATGCCCATCTGATTGATTTCGTGCGGCAGTCGGCCCAGAACGGATTGCCCGTCAAACATGACCGAGCCTGTGTCGGGGATCAGCTTGCCAACGAGGCAGTTCAGAAGCGTCGACTTTCCAGCTCCGTTCGGCCCGATGATGGCATGGACGGAGTTTTCCGCGACACTGAGGTTCACATCACCAAGCGCTTGCAGGCCACCGAACCGTTTGCCGACATTTTTGACTTCGAGGATGCCCATGATCGCTCTCCTTACTCTGCCGGTTCTGTGGTGCCGGGCGTATTGTCCTGGGTCGTCTTTTTACGGCGGAACATACGCGCGATCCGCTGACCGCCTTCTACAAGCCCTCCGGGCAGGAAGATAACCACCAGCATGAAAACGATGCCGAGCGTGAGATGCCAGCCCTTGCCGATGAATGGATACACGATCGCGACCATGAAATCCTCGATCCCGTCCGGCATGAAGGCGAACCAGCCGTGCAGGATCTCCGAATTGATTTTTGAGATGATATTTTCCATGTACTTGATCAGACCTGCGCCCAGGACCGGGCCGATCAAGGTGCCAACGCCGCCCAGAATGGTCATCAGCACGACCTCACCTGACGCGGTCCAGAACATCCGTTCGGCTCCGGCCAGAGGGTCCATCGCGGCCATCAATCCGCCTGCAAGACCCGCATACATGCCCGAGATAACGAAAGCAGCCAGCGTGTAGGGTTTCGGGTTCAACCCGGTGTAGTTCATGCGCTGCTGGTTTGACTTTATCGCGCGCAGCATCATCCCGAAGGGTGAGCGGAAGATGCGGATGGCCAGATAGAAGGACAGCAGCATGATCACGGCGCTGAAGTAGTAGCCGACGTTGAACGTGAAGACCCAATCGCCAAGTCTCAGGAAAGTGCTGTCTCGCATCTCAAGTCCAAAAAGACCTGGCACCGGGATGTTGCCTGCGCTCGACGCAGCACCGTCCAGAATGCGCGGATCATTAAGAGCAAGCTGAAGTCCCGTCTCGCCCCCTGTAACTGGCGTCAGCACCGAATAGGCAAGGGCAAAAGACATCTGCGCGAAGGCGAGGGTCAAGATCGAAAAGTAGATCCCCGACCGCCGCAGTGAGATGTAACCGATCAGCACCGAGAAGAGGCCTGCCACCATCACGCTTAGAACGATCGCCGGAATGACATTCATGCTCAGTAGCTTGAACATCCAAACTGCCGAATAGGAGCCGACGCCCAGGAACGCCGCATGTCCGAAGCTGAGATAGCCGGTAAGGCCGAAGAGGATGTTGAAGCCGATCGCAAAAATCCCGAAGATCACGAAACGCTGCATCAGATCGGGGTAGCCCGCATTGAACTGCGCCATCGCCGAGCCTTCCGGGAAAGGGTTCAGGATGAACGGAGCGCACATGGTCAGAACAAATACGATGAACAGGAGGTTGAGGTCTTTCTTTGACAAACCCAGCATGGCTTAGTCCTCCATCACGCCCTTGCGGCCCATCAGGCCCCGCGGACGCGTCAGTAGAATGATGATGGCGACAAGATAGATTATGATTTGGTTGATCCCCGGGAGCAGGTCGATCACGGCCCCCATGGAGGCAAAGCTTTCGAGGATACCCAGAAGGAAGCCGGCCAGAACGGCGCCTGGCAACGATCCCATGCCCCCTACGACGACCACAACGAAGCTCAGAACAAGGAAGTCCATGCCCATGTGGTAGTTTGGCGAGTTGATCGGCGTATACATCACGCCTGCCAGCCCAGCGACGGCGGCGGCAAGGCCAAACATGATGGTGAAACGCTTGTCGATATTGATGCCCAGAAGGCCCACGGTTTCGCGATCCGCCATACCGGCGCGGACGACCATGCCGAATGTGGTGAATTGCAGGAAGGCGAAAACGGCACCTATGATGACGGCCGCGAAGGCGAAATAGACCAGTCGCCAATATGGATAAATGATCTGATTGGCATCAAAGCCCAGCATCAGCCCGAAATCGAACGAGCCGCGGAAAGCGTCCGGGGCAGGTGTCGGGATCGGGTTGGCCCCGTAGAAATACTTGATGACTTCCTGCAGAACGATGGCGAGACCGAAGGTGACAAGGATCTGATCCGCATGGGGGCGCTTGTAGAAATGCTTGATCAGGCCCCGCTCCATAATGACACCGATCAGGATCATGACGGGGATGGCGAATAGGATTGATAAGGGCACCGCCCAATCGATTATGACATTGCCCGTCGCTTCGCCAAACCAGTCATAGACGTAAGGCACGTCCACTTTCAAAGGATTGCCCAGGAAGTCCTTCTGGGTCTCGTCCACGATCGTATGACTGATCGTCAGAATGCGGCTGAGTGTAACGGCGCAGAATGCGCCTATCATGAACAACGCGCCATGGGCGAAGTTCACCACCCCAAGCGTGCCGAAAATCAGTGTAAGACCCAACGCGATCAGCGCATAGGCCGAGCCCTTGTCGAGCCCGTTCAGAATCTGAAGGATAATCGCGTCCATTGTCCCACCTCAGGAAAGATACGCAGCCCGACGGGCAAAGCGGGTAAGGCGGGCGTGTCGCCCGCCTTTCGTTGAAGATCAGGCGCCGTTGTTGCAGCTGCCAAGTGCACCGCCCGCAAATTGCGGATGATCAGGTTGGTATGTGACCTGATCAACGGGTGTGACTTCTACGATCTCGAGAAGATCGAACTCGGATGTCGGGTTCTCTTTCCCCTTCACGACCAGCACGTCTTTGAAGCACTGGTGATCGTCGGCGCGATACAGTGTCGGGCCATTGCCCATGCCATCAAACTCGAAGCCTTCCAGCGCATCGACGACTGCACATGGCGCGAAAGATCCAGCGCGCTCGACCGCATCCGCATAAAGCAGCGCCTGTACGTAGCATGTGTGCGCGGCCTGGCTGGGTGGGAAGCCGTATTTCGTGCCGAACGACTTCACGAACGTTTTTGAGCCTTCGTCCTGCAGCGACCAGTGCCAGTTGGTAGAACCAAAGATGCCTTTCACGTTGGCGCCCGCACCCTTGGCCATCAACCGCGAATAGAGCGGCACGATGATCTGGAAGTCCTTGCCCTCCACTTGTTTGTCCCGCAGGCCGAACTGCACAGCATTGGTGAGCGAATTCACCATGTTGCCGCCATAATGGTTCAGAACCAATGTATCCGCACCCGATTGCAGAACCGGTGCAATGTAGGATGAGAAGTCTGTTTGTGTCAGCGGTGTCTTCACAGCCGCGACCGTTTCCCAGCCCATAGCTTCTGTCGAGGATTTCACAGCCTCTTCCGTTGTGTAACCCCAGTTGTAATCTGCGGTCAGGTGATAGGCGCGCCGTTCGGTGCCGTATGCGTTGGCCAGAACCGGAGCGAGGGCCGCACCTGACATGTACGAGTTGAAGAAGTGGCGGAAACCGTTGGCCCGCTTGTCCTTGCCTGTTGTGTCGTTCGAATGTGTCAGGCCGGCCATGAAGATGATACCGGCCTCTTGGCAAAGCGCTTGAACGGCAACAGCCACACCCGAGGAAGAACCACCGGTGATCATCACGGCGCCGTCTTTTTCGATCATCGATTTGGCAGAAGCGCGGGCTGCATCCGATTTTGTCTGCGTGTCGCCGGTGACGTATTCGACCTTCTTGCCAAGAATGCCATTGCCCTGGAGCGCCTTGGACGAGAACGTATTCATCATCCCGCCATCGCCTTCACCGTTCAGGTGTTCGACGGCCAGTTCGTAGGCGCGCAGCTCGTCGGCGCCTTCATCGGCGTAGGGGCCTGTCTGTGGCACGTTGAAACCAAGCGTGACCGTGCCGCCTGTGGGCGCGTTGGTAAATCCTTCATGGCCTGCCGCGCTCAGGTATGTCGGCAAGGCCAGACCTGCGCCTGTAACCGCACCCGTTTTCAGCATGCCACGACGCGTGAATGTCGTTTTGGACATCAAAATCCTCCCAATTGATTGAGCGCGACTGGTCTTGTGTTTTTCCATGCCGCGCACACCGAAGTGCAAATCCAATATCGCCGCAATTCTGAAAATCGCACAATAAACCCTTTGAAAAACTGTATTATTTTGTAAATTTCCTCACATCGAACTCTGTCAGATTGTAAAAAGACTTATGTTGCAACGCAGAAAGCCGTTGAAAAGGCAGACAAACGGGCGCGGAGGATCAAATGGCGCGTGACGCATTAACCGGAGGACGTATTCGTGATCGGCGCATCATTATCGGCATGAAACAGGCAGATCTCGCCCGTCAGGCCGGTATCAGCGCCAGCTATCTCAATTTGATCGAACACAACCGCCGCAGAATCGGCGGAAAGCTTCTATTGGATATTGCGTCCGTTCTGGAGGTCGAGGCCTCCGCGCTGACGGAAGGCGCCGAAGCGGCCCTGATTGCCACACTACGTGAGGCCGGGGAAGCGGTACAGCTTAACCCGGACGAGGCCGAACGCGCAGAAGATCTTGCGGGACGTTTCCCGGGCTGGGCCGCAGCCCTTGTCACTGCACATCGCCGTATCGCAGGTTTGGAGCGAACGGTTGAGACGTTGAGTGATCGGCTGTCACAGGACCCTCAACTCGCGGCGTCCGTGCATGAGGTCCTGTCAATGGCAGCGGCGATCCGGTCGACGGCTTCGATCTTGGCCGATGACAAGGACCTGCCTGCCGAATGGCGGGATCGCTTTCACGTCAACATCGATCAGGACAGCCGAAGACTTGCCGACAGCTCAAAGGCATTGGCGCAATACCTTGAGGCTGCAGGCGATGAATCCGATGCCGCAAGTTCGCCACTGGAAGAGGTTGAGAATTTTCTGGCAAGCCATGACTACCATTTCCCAATCCTTGAAAACGGCAAAGGTCATGTGGATGATCTGGTGCGGGATCCGCCTCATCTTGGGTCGGTCGCGTCTCGACACATAGCGCGGGGGGTTCTGGAACGTATCGTCTCGGACAGCGCGGTGATCGCTCTGCCGGATCTACAAGCTGCCATCGCCGAGATGGGTGTCGATCCGATCGCTATTAGCCGGGCCTTCAACGCGCCGGTAGCACTTGTATTGCGTCGCCTCGCGGCACTGCCAGACCTTCAGACCGGCCTGGTGGTGTCCGACCGCTCTGGCAGTCTGATCTTTCGCAAACCGGTCAGTGGGTTTGATATCCCGCGCTACGGTGCATCATGCCCGCTTTGGCCGCTTTTTCAGGCGCTGTGCGCGCCCGGTCAGATCCTGTCAAAAAAGGTCGTGCACGTGGGCCGCAACATGGCCAATTTCCAATGCTTTGCGATTGCTGATCAGGTTGGCAATGGCAACTACAACCAGGCACCGCTTTTGCACGCGACTATGCTGATCCTTCCGCTGACCGGCGCTGATATTCCCGCCAGTGAAGATACGCTGCGCGTCGGCTCCACCTGTCGTGTCTGTTCCAGCGCCAAATGCGCAGGTCGGCGAGAGCCGTCAATTCTGTCCGAAGGTGTGTGATTGATCGCATTAGACGAGTCAGTGCATTTTGACATCTGCGTCCCAATGCAGCTATCGTTATCGAAAAAAGATCGTACATCGGCAATTCAGGGAGAGATGGCGACGTGGGCAAGCGTGTCCTGCTGGTGGAAGATGAACTGAATATCGTCGAAGCCATCCGATTCTTGCTAAGCCGTGAAGGCTGGCAAGTGGAAACGCATGTCGACGGGGCCACCGCAATTGAAAAAATCAGAGAGGGTCGCCCTGATCTGGTTGTTCTGGATTACATGCTGCCAGGGAAGAACGGGATGGACATCCTGACCGAATTGCGGGCCGATTCCGACTTTTCAGATCTGCCGATATTGATGTTGACGGCGCGGGGTCAATCCAAAGACCGTGCGCAAGCGGAACGGGCAGGGGTAAGCCGTTTCATGACCAAGCCGTTCTCAAATACCGAAGTGCTGAATGCTGTCCGCGATCTTGTGCGTGCAAAGGCACAATGACTAGCAAAGTCCCACCAGACGTGTTTGTTGAGCGCGACACTTACCGCAAGAGACGTTGGATGGATGCGCTGCGTCTTCTGCCTTTCTGCGGCTTGGGCCTATGGGCCTTACCGATCATCTGGTCAAACGGTTCAGCGGATGAAACGCCGCTTGTGGCGACATCTCAGGCCATTGCGTATGTCTTTGTCGTTTGGCTTTTCCTGATCATCTCGGGTTTCGCGCTTGGGCGTGTTCTGAGCTTAAAAACAGGGGGAAGAGAGGTCTGATGGCCTCGCTCAACACACTGGTCGCAGTGTGCCTGATCTACGTTGCATTCCTTTTCGCGGTGGCGTTCGCGGCCGAGCGCGCTGCAATTCGCGGCAAAGGGGGGTGGCTACGCGCCCCGCTGGTCTATACCCTCTCTCTTTCCGTATACTGCACGGCTTGGACGTTTTATGGCGCCGTCGGATACGCCGCACGGTCAGGCATGGAGTTCGTGACAATCTATCTCGGTCCGTCTTTGGTCATGATTGGTTGGTGGTGGGTACTAAGAAAGCTGGTGCGGATTGGCCGAACACAGCGGGTCACTTCGATCGCTGATTTGATTTCTTCGCGCTATGGCAAGTCAAACGCGCTCGCCATTGTCGTGACCTTGATGGCGGTTATTGGTGTGACACCTTACATAGCCCTGCAGCTTCAATCGGTCACGCTGTCGCTTTCGATCTTTTCAGATGCGGAAGCGGTGGTTCGACGCCCCAGTGCCACGGCCGGTTTTTGGGTGGCGGCGGGGCTGGCCCTTTTCACGGTTCTCTTTGGGACACGCAATCTGAATGCGAACGAGCGCCACGATGGGGTGGTCATCGCCGTTGCGGTGGAAGCGGTGGTGAAGCTGATCGCGCTGCTGGCGGTCGGTGGCTTTGTTGTCTGGGGCCTGGGCGGTGGGCTGGGCCAGATGATGGCGCGTATCGACGCCTCGGATATCGGCACCTGGCAGGTGGACAGCAGCCGGTGGCTTGCCCTGACTGCGGTATCGGCTGCTGCCTTCCTGTGTCTGCCGCGGATGTTTCAGGTTCTCGTAGTCGAGAACGATGGTGACCGTCAGCTTCAAATCGCAAGCTGGGCCTTTCCACTTTATCTCATGTTGATGAGCCTTTTTGTCGTGCCCATCGCTGTGATGGGTCTCGAAATGCTGCCGGCCGGATCAAATCCCGATCTATTCGTGCTAACACTGCCGCTTGCCGAAGGCCGTGATGGGTTGGCGGTGCTCAGCTTTCTGGGCGGTTTTTCGTCAGCCACGTCGATGGTCATCGTCGCGACTTTGGCGCTGTCAACGATGGTATCCAACCATATCGTAATGCCCTTATGGCTGTCTTTGCGCGCTGAAGGCGCCACCGTGTCTGGGGATGTCAGGAACGTTGTCATCCTGTCGCGACGCCTTTCGATCATGGTAATTATCGCCTTCGGATTTCTCTACTTCCGCTTTTCGGGCGGCAGTGCCGCGCTGGCTTCAATCGGCCTCATTTCATTTGTGGGAGTTGCCCAGTTTCTGCCCGCTTTGATGGGCGGGATCTTTTGGCGCGGGTCTACACGGGGCGGTGCGCTTGCAGGCCTGATCACCGGCTTTTCCATATGGGCCTACACTTCTTTGTTGCCAAGCTTTGGTGTGGACACCGTCTATTCCGCCGCATTGTTCGAAGAGGGCCTTTGGGGTTTGGCCTGGCTGCGACCGCATGCGCTGTTCGGCCTTGGTGGGCTGGATCCCACGGTTCATGCGGTGGTGTGGTCTCTGACGCTCAACACTGTGTTCTTTATCGGCGTGTCTCTGCTAAGCTTTCCAAGTCCGATGGAACGGCTGCAGGGTGCGCAGTTTGTCAATGTGTTTGACCATGCTGGGCCTGCGATGGGCTGGCGCGCTTCGACCACGACAAGCGAAGATCTGATGATCATGGCGCAACGGATACTTGGGGCAGAGGAAGCACGAGATCTCTTCCGCACAGCCGCACATGCGCAGGGTATATCCGGTTACCTGCCAGAGCCGACACCGGCATTCCTGTCGACCCTTGAAAGAGAGCTTGCGGCCTCGGTTGGGGCAGCGACCGCGCATGCGATGGTCAGTCAGCTTGTTGGTGGCGCCAGCGTGTCAGTTGAAGACCTGATGGCAGTTGCCAATGAATCGGCGCAGATCCTGGAATACTCCAACCAGTTGGAAGCCAAGTCGGCTGAATTGACCCGGACCGCCGGGCAATTGCGCGAAGCGAATGAGAAGCTGAAGGCACTTTCGGTCCAGAAGGACGCGTTTCTGGGCCAGATCAGTCATGAATTGCGCACGCCGATGACGTCGATTCGGTCGTTTTCCGAGATTCTGCGGGATACGGACGGGTTGGGCAGCGTAGAGAAAACGCGCTATGCCTCGATCATTCATGCTGAAGCGGTCCGATTGACCAGACTGCTTGATGACCTTTTGGATCTGAGCGTTCTGGAAAACGGTCAGGTCAACCTCAACCTTGTCACAGGTTCCTTGTCCGAGCTGATTGATCATGCGGTCATGACCACGCGGTCCGGTGCGGGAAAGCTGTCGATCGAGCGGCGCAGACTGAATGAAGCGGTTAGTCTGACGACTGATCATGACCGTTTGGGGCAGGTATTTGTAAATCTGATTACAAATGCGCAGAAATATTGCGATGCGGAGAATCCGACCCTGACTGTTTCTGTCGAAGAAAAGGATGGTTGCACAATGGTCCGTTTTGCCGACAATGGCACAACGATCCCAGGCGCCTCGCGCGCGCTGATCTTCGAAAAATTTTCTAGAATCAATGACAAGGACGGGTCAGGGGCGGGCCTCGGCTTGGCGATTTGTCGTGAGATCATGACCCGTCTCGGCGGCGATATCATGTATGAACCCGATGAGGGAGGCAATGCTTTTGTCATCCAACTGCCGTCTGAGAAACGCTTGGCTGCTGCACAATGATTGCGGTTGAAGCTACCCGATAAAGCCATCTTTAACCATTGCTGGCCAAGGTGACGATCTTAGACACAAAGCATGTCGACCGAGGGTTATGGGCGAAGCGAAGAAAGACAGTGTGCTGGGCCGCAAAGCGGCTGCCGGCGCGCAAGAGCGTCAGGCGCGGGTGATGAGCCTTGCCAAGGCGACACGTCTGACCTTTTCAAAAGTCGCCGATGATATCTTTGATCTGCCTCTCGCCACACTGGGCTTTGTCGCCGATGATATCGATGGGGCGGATCTTTTCGAACAGATCGACGAAGCTGCGCTGCTGATCGTTCTGGATGGGCCAGCAGGCGCTTCGGGGGCGGCCATCCTTGATCAATCCTTCGTAGGGGGCCTGATCCAGCAGCAGACCATGGGCCGGATCATGGAATACAAGGACCAAACCCGACGGATGACGGGCACCGACGCTGCCCTTTGCGCGCCACTACTCGATGCGCTTTTTGACCGCCTGCCCAAGCTGCTCGACATTGAAAAAGACAAAAGGCTTGTCGAGGGATTCTCATTCGGCGTGCAGGCGGAGGAGGTTCGCATGCTCCAATTGGCGCTAGATGCGACGGATTACAAGCGACTGCGGATCACTTTGGATATGGGCAAGGGCGCGCGGCAAGGTGAGATAGTGCTTGTCCTGCCGATCATCGACCCAAAAACGTCTTTGCTGGCGCGGGCACTGGATGGGGACATGCAGGGCGAAGAGCAGACAGGCGAGGGGATGACCGGCCTCGTACTCGGTCTCGAGACAAGCTTGCGCATGGTTGTCGCACGGCTGAAGCTGCCCTTGTCCGAGCTCGAAAATTTGAACGTTGGGGATGAGATTGCTTTGACGGACCATCGGTTCCCCGAGGTTCAGATTGCGACATCCACGGGTAAGACCATAGCCAAAGGCATGATCGGTCAGGTCGATGGCAAACGGGCCGTGCGACCGGTACACATTGACGGGACTGCAGACAAGCCGATGCGCCCAGCCGGGGATCTTGAGGACATCAACCAATCCGAACTCGAGCAGTTGCTCGGCCAAGCCGAGCCACTGTCAACGTCGGTTTTGGCCGACGTGGGGCATGTCGCCTCATTGTCTGAACCGTCGGACGGTCCACAAAGTATTGACGACACGCTGGACGACGCGGATTTGTCAGATCTTCCACCGCTGGATGACTTGCCTGATCTAGATGACTTGCCCGATCTGACGGATTTGCCGGATCTTGACGATCTGCCCGACCTTGCGGATCTCCCAGAACTGAATACGGCCACTTGAAGGCGCGGACGGGATTTCAGCCTTTTTGATACGCAGCATCGAGGCTTGGCCGCAATCCCTCCAGATCATAGCCCGCTGCCTGCGCCTTGAAGAGAATATCGTCTGCTGGCGTCTCTGCGGCCTCTCCCAACGCCCATACCACCGTTGATCGCGTTCCTGACGCGCAATAGGCTAGCGTCGGTCCTTCCGAGGCTTCTATAGCTGCCCGGTGTTTTGCAACGTTTTCCGGTGTCATCGTGTCATGCGTCAGAGGCAGCAGGACAAAGGCCAGACCTTCCGCCTTCGCCGCCGCTTCAAGCGCTTGCGCCTGATGGCTTGGCGGGATCTCCGGATCGGGACGATTGCAAATGATCGTCGTCACCCCGGCCCGCGCCGCATCTTCCATATCCGTCGGATCGAGTTGCGGGGAAACGAAATAGTCGGTTGTGATCTGGCGCATATCCATGATGTGCAGTTAAGACCTCGGCGCGACACTGTCCAGTCAGGCCAGAAAGATCCCGACGATCACCAGCATCAGCCCGAATACCGATAGCAGCAGTGCCCCGAGATTGAGGGGCAGCACGCGTTTCAGAACTGCCCGCATGTCTTCATCCGGCAGGTTCCGTCCACGCGCACGCGACACGAGATAGATGCACCAGACCAGGCCGAACAGCCCGACCAGAGACAGCGCGGCCCCGCCCCAAATCACGACATCCATTTTGCTGCTCCTCGCGGCCAAAGATTGTGTCGAGGTAGAACGAGATAATCCCCGCATGCAAGTCCATGGCGGGCGCGCTGCTTTAATCACGCCACAGCGCTGCGCATATGGCATCAAGCCCATCGGTAAGCGCCGCTGGCCCGGGCTGCAGAATAAGCGGTGACTTTATCTCAAATACCCGTTTGTCGCGCACGGCTGGAATATCAGCCCAGCCCCTTCTTTGCGCGATCCGGTCTGGACGAACTTTCTTGCCACACCAGGAGGCCAAGATCACATCGGGCGCTGCCGCTATTACGTCGTCCGGTTGCAGAATACGGCCCTTTGCCTCCTGCGAACGCCCTTTTCGGGCAAATACATCTTCTCCGCCAGCAATCTCGATCAGTTCCGACACCCAACGGATTCCGGTAATGGGTGGGTCATCCCATTCCTCAAAATACACACGCGGTCGGGAGGCACGCGCGGTATTGCGCACACAGCTCAGTTTTCTCTCCAGATCCAGAACCAGACCGCTCGCCTGATCAGTGCAATCGGTGAGCGCCCCGATCGTGCGGATCATGTCGAGGATGCCAGCCAAGTCCCTTTGATTGAAGGCATGCACCGCAATGCCGCCTTTGATCAACTCGGCCGCAATGTCGGCTTGGAGATCCGAGAAGGTGAGCACCAGATCTGGCGACAAATCGCGGATTTTGGGAACATCCGCCGATGTAAATGCGCCGACACGCGGTTTTTCCTGCCTCACCCTATTGGGCCGGACGGCATAACCGGTCACACCCACAATGCGGTCCTCTTGTCCAAGCAGATAGAGTGTTTCGACGGTTTCCTCGGTCAGACAGACAATGCGTTGAGGCGGGTATGTCATTGAGATATGTTGACCTTTCTCTGTTCGGACTGCGGGTTTCGGACGATTGCTTTGTGCTGAAAGGCGGTCATACGCGCAAAGCCCTTGCGCGGCGCTGGTCGCCTGAGTATGCAACAAGCCTTTGGTAGATCGACCGCAAAGGATTACCCCATGGATGACGGATCGTTGACCGAGAGTGTTAAACCAGACAGCTACCGGGTTACAGCAGACGAATTGCGGCAATTCATCGAACGTTTCGAGCGTCTGGAGATGGAGAAGAAAGACCTCGCCGATCAGCAGAAAGAGGTTATGGCCGAAGCGAAAGCCCGAGGGTATGACACAAAGGTCATGCGCAAGGTGATCGCGCTGCGAAAGCGCGACAAGGATGATATTGCCGAAGAGGAAGCCGTACTCGAAATGTATAAGGAGGCGCTTGGCATGTAGTTTTAGGGTTCGATTAGGCTAACTCCAGGGATGGCGGCCAGCCGGTCCATGTCTTCGTCGTAAATCTCGGTTATTTCATCAATCAGGTCCTCCGTCCAGTTGGGCACATCCAATTCCTCCTCGACCGCGTCCTTAATTGCAAAGCGTTCAAGATGATCGGTGATCAGGTCTCGTTCTTCCGCTTCGCTTAAGCCCATAGCAACATTGAGGGACCTTTCAAGCTGGACGAGGCCTTCCGGCTCCATGATCTCGGTCAATAGATCGAAGCGGCCGTTTACATCTTCGACTCTGGGCATTCCAAGGATCTTGTGCAGGATTGTTGCCCAGACCAGAGGGAGGTCCTCGCTACACCAAACAGTGATCGTTAGGTCAGGTACACTGCTGCGGATCGCCTCAAACGTCTCTGACCAACGGATATCTCGCGGGTCGTGACCTCTCAGAAGCTCCATCATGTCTTCCTGTGGGGCCTTGCGAAGGATTGCGGGCAGGAAGGTCGCTGGATTGCGGACGGCCATGAAGAGCCTAAGCTGGTGGTCCCGAAACGCGAACCCCAACTGATCCAGACGTACGGGCGCGTTTGGATAGAGCTGCCCATTTCGCAAAGCAGCCCGTGGCGCACCGAAGATATGAGAATGGCTGAGAATGATGCGCTGTGTTTGCGGGCCGTCTAGAACCGCGTTCAGCAATGCCTGGCTGGTCTCATCTGGTGGCATCGCCGTGCCAAGTGCACCCAGTCTTTCACGCATCAACCTTCGATAGCGGCCGGGTCCGGGTATGTGAATGCCGTGCTCCGACACGCTCTCGCGATTGCGCAAGATGCTTTTGAACAGCAGCTTTTCTTCCGTAAAGTAAGCACCTGAATGCAGAACAATTTGCATGTATCATCCACAAAACGAGATGTGGCTTTATCAGTCAGCCAAGACCGGATTGCCAGCATCGAAGATGCGAATTAGGGCTTGCGCAAGCCTGATCTTGGAAGTATTCCGCCAGCCGTGCCCCTATAGCTCAGCTGGTAGAGCAACTGATTTGTAATCAGTAGGTCCGCGGTTCGAGTCCGTGTGGGGGCACCATTCAACCTTCTCATGTTTCGGCAGATCACCACATAAAGCCCCTAATTTCATGGGCTTGTATTGCAGGGTCCGACCATTTCAAAACATGCTGACCCATAGTTTTTCGTATGTTAGGGTGGCCCAAAAGGTGGTCTGCAATGACAAAGATCAATACACTTTCACACCTCAAGACCAAATCACTTGGGCCGGGAAAGCACTTTGATGGCCAGGGTTTGATGCTCGTGAAGAGCCGGAAAGAGGCTGGGAAGTGGATGTTGCGCCTCACAGTTGCCGGAAAACGGCGGGAAATGGGGCTCGGACGCTGGCCGGATGTTCCTCTATCGGAAGCACGAGAACGGGCGTCAGACGCGCGCAGGCAATTGCGGGATGGTGTTGATCCGATCCAGGCGCGGCAAGCGGCGATGCGCCGCGAGCGGCGCCTAACGGTAGCGGAGGCGATTGAGCGGTGTTTTGTCGCCCGGCAAGCAGAACTCAAGAATGATGGTCGGGCCGGGCGTTGGCTCTCTCCCCTGTCAGTGCATGTCATCCCAAAGATCGGAGCGATGGCGGTTGAAGACGTAGATCAGTATGTACTCAAGAAGACACTTGAGCCGATTTGGCACGAGAAGGCCGACACGGCGCGCAAAGCCATGAACCGGATGAACCTCACCCTGAAGCACGCCGCCGCACTCGGGCTCGACGTCGATCTGCAAGCGGTCATGAAAGCGCAAGCGCTCCTGGGCAAGCGGCGGCACGAAACCAAACACATCCCCTCTCTCCCCTACCAAGAGGCCCCCGAGTTTTATCGCTTGCTGTCTGAGCAGAACTTTCCATCAGCCTTCGCGTTGCGGTTTTTGATGCTGACCGTGGCGCGCACGAGCGAGGTGCGGTTCGCCGTGCCGAACGAGATTGAGGATGATGTTTGGACGCTCGACCCGACCCGCACGAAGACCACGAATGTGCATCGGGTGCCGCTGTCATCTGAGGCGCGGCGCGTTATCGAAACTTGCCCGATCCTTGCCGGTTCCGACTACCTCTTTCCTTCGCCCCGAGGCAAAGCCATGTCTGACGCGACCATGAGCCGGTTGATGGAACGAGAGGAAATGGAAGCCCGCCCGCACGGGTTTCGGGCGACGTTTCGGACGTGGGTAGAAGAGACGACGGACACCCCGTTCGAGGTAAAAGAGACGGCGCTTGGGCACCAAGTTGGCAGCGAAGTTGAGCGGGCGTATCAGCGCAGCGATTTGCTCGAGAAGCGGCGCGTGCTTTTGCAACAATGGGCCGACTACTTGACTGGTTGAGCTCTTGAGTTCCGGAAGGGGTAAAGCAGTGGCTTGGTTGTATGTGCTATTGAATTGCAACTATCGGATCAAATGTGTCTATCCCTCTCGTTCAGTCTCACGAATTTGGGGTTTCTCTAATAAGGTTTC
>ERZ1740067.98-NODE-98-length-66637-cov-6.572888_pt1 | contig 66637 bp, 54 predicted proteins | sample MGYA00581736_ERZ1740067 | MGnify/ENA primary metagenome ERZ1740067 (study PRJEB43018, sample SAMN04849236) | marine metagenome | isolation source: floating plastic debris | place: Pacific Ocean | collected 2008-08-27 | study: EMG produced TPA metagenomics assembly... | reverse complement strand
AAGAGCGGGTTGTTGAGGATGTCGCGGAGTTGGCCCGCGCCGCCCAAATCAAGCGCGTCGCGGTCGGCGAACGCGTCCTTGCGGACGTACTCGTTGAAGGTCGTGAAGTTGCCCGCGACGGACTCGACGAATGAGAACGGGTTGACCTGCCGGCCGTCGGGCGTGGTGCGGCGCATGTGCACCGCGGAATCAAAGAACGTGTCCCAGAACCAGGATGGCGCATGCTTGGCCGCGTCGAGCCGGAAACCGTCGACGTCGCGGGCGTCCATCGCCCACTGCGACCACCTCATGAGCAGGCCCGTGGCGTTCTCGACGTACGGGTCGCCCGCCATCGGGTCCGCGGTGTTGAAGGGATGGAACGTGAAGTTGCTGCTGCCCGGGTTGCGCGCCGTGCCGGGGTTGTTGACAACCATGGGCGTGAGCGCCTGGTCGGGGTAGAGGGCAAAGTTGTCGGGGCTGGGGCGGTTGCGGATTTGGCCCGCCGGGATGTTCAGCGGGTTGCCCTGCGCGACGGGGTGGCGGATGAAGTTGTTGACCGATGCCTGGTTGATATCGACGAGCGCGACGAGGTCGCCCACGAGCAGGTCGTAGCGCGGGCCGCCGGGGTTCTCGGATTGGAGGTAGCCCGACGCGACGCCGTTGTGGAAGTCGCCCCATGGGTCGGTGGGCTGCTTGAAGGTGACGGGGTTGCTGGGCTCCATCCAGAAGCCGGGCCAGCCGCCCTCGATCTGGAACTGCTCGCCGCTCTCACGGAACGAGTTGTGGTTAAGGATCGTGTCGATGTAGACGAGGCTGTTCGCAGCGTGCATCGAGTCGACCATGGCGTCGAAGGAGTCGACGGTGCCGTAGGTCGTTCCGTTGGCGTAGCCGGGCCCGCCGAAGTCGAAGCGATCGAAGCAGTCGTAGCCGACGCTGAGCGTGGAGCGTCCGCGGTTGGGTGGGGGCAGCCAGAAGGAGCCGTAGCCCGCGGCGAAGACATCGGGCATGCGGCGCTCGATGACGTCCCAAGGCGTCTCGAACCACTGGAGCATCACCGGCGAGGTCTCGCCGTTCTGTGCGGCTGCCGGCGTGACCGCCATGCCGGCTGCAGAGGCAAGAAGAACCGACGTCCATCGAATCGCGTCACGACGCATGCAAAGACCTCCCTGGCGCGGTGCGGCCGGGAGACCCGGGACCGCGCGATCGCTCGATTTCAGGCCGATGCGTCTCCCTCAAGCATCGGCCTTGCTCCCCACGAAACGCCTGCCGCGGGCCGACTGTTCATCGGCTGGTCGGAGGCGTGGATGACTATTAGGCCACAAGCACCCGTCTAGATGCAAGTATCCAGTGACAAACACCAGACAGATTCGTGACCGAGGGGCCCCGGCTGCTCGTTATCGGTTACACCGCATCGACTTGCAGCATCGCCGGCCGGGGCTGATACTCTCGGACCAATCTCGCTCGTTACCAGGGTCAAAGACCCCAGGAGCCACGCCCATGCAAGCGCATCGACCGACCGAAACACCGCACCGCGGCATCCTGAATTCCGGTCGCATTCGGGCCCATCGTGCCCTCGCGATTCTCGCGGTCGTCGGCGCAGGGGCCGCTGCTCAGGCGCAGGTCGTCGCGGAGACGGTCGGCGCGCGGATGGCGCGCTTTTTCCCGTCGCCCGAAGCGAAGCAGTCGGCGCTGCCGTCGTTCGCGCTCGAGTCGCCGCGCGATGCGCAGGGTGCGGTGGCGGACGGCTTCCCGGTTCGGCCCGAGTTCTCGACCGATGACGAGGGCCGGCAGGTCACGACGATCACGATCGAGCCCGGCACATCGCTCTACGGCACGGGCGAGGTGCCCGGCCAGCTCCTCCGCAACGGCCGGCGGACGATCACCTGGAACACCGACGCCTACGCCTACGGCTACGACTCGCCGTCGCTCTACCAATCGCACCCGTGGGTGCTCGCGGTGCGCGCCGATGGCAGCGCGTTCGGCGTGCTCGCCGACACGACGTACCGCACGCTGGTCGACAAGACCCAGCCCGGCGTGATTCAGTTCTCGGCGGAGGGTGTCGAGCACCCGGTGTACGTGCTCGATGGCGATTCGCCCCAGGACGTGCTTCGGCAGCTCGCCGATCTGACCGGCACGATCGACATGCCGCCCAAGTGGGCGATCGGATACCACCAGTGCCGGTACTCCTACGAACCCGACGCACGCGTCCGCGAGATCGCCGATGGGTTCCGGACGCGGGGTATCCCCGCCGACGTGATCTGGATCGACATCGATTACATGGACGCCTTCAAGTGCTTCACGTTCGACCCCGCGAAGTTTCCGAACCCGACGGCACTGAACGGGTATCTTGATGCGCAGTGCTTCAAGACGGTTGGGATGTTCAACCCCGGCATCAAGGCTGAGCCCGGGTACTTCGTGTACGACGTGGGCACGGCGGGTGATCACTGGGTCAAGTCCGCCGACGGCACGCCCTACCAAGGCGAGGTCTGGCCGGGCATGTGCGTGTTCCCCGACTACACGCGCGAGGCGACCCGCGCGTGGTGGCGGACGCTGTACGCCGACTACATGGCCACGGGCATCGACGGCGTGTGGAACGACATGAACGAGCCGGCGATCTTTAACGTCGAATCCAAGACGATGCCCGAGGACAACATCCATCGCGCCGACGAGGAGTTCGGCGGCCAGGGCACACACGCTCGCTTCCACAACGTGTATGGGCTGCTCATGGTCAAGTCCTCACGCGAGGGGATCATGGCGGCGAACCCCGACAAGCGCCCCTTCGTGCTTAGCCGTGCGAACTACATCGGCGGGCACCGGTACGCCGCGACGTGGTCGGGCGACAACATCGCGTCGTGGGAGCATCTCGAGTGGTCGGTGCCCATGACGCTGAATCTCGCGCTGTCTGGCAACCCCTTCAATGGTCCCGACATCGGCGGCTTCGCGGGCAACGGCGACGCGGAGATGTTCTCCCGCTGGATGGGCATCGGCGCGATGCTTCCGTTCGCACGCGGGCACACGGGCAAGGGCAACATCGATAAGGAGCCTTGGTCCTTCGGCCCCGAGGTCGAGGCGACGGCTCGGCGCGCGATCGAGCGGCGGTACATCCTGATGCCGTACCTGTACACGCTCTTCTACGAGGCGCATGCGGAGGGCATGCCCGTCGCTCGGCCGATGTTCTTTGCCGACCCCGCCGATCCGGCGCTGCGTTCCGAGGACGACGCGTTCCTGCTCGGCAGCGACCTGATCGTCGCGACGCAACCGGGCCGGGTGCGTGACCGCGTGCACGCGATGCCCGCCGGCATCTGGCGGCCGTTTGACTTCGGCGGCGATTCGCGCGACCCGGACCTCCCGGGCCTGTTCATCCGGGGCGGCGCGATCCTGCCCACGGGGCCGGTCGTGCAGCACGTGGGCGAGAAGCCGCTCGATCCGCTCACGCTGATCGTGTGCCTCGACGAGGAAGGCCGGGCCGAGGGCACGGTGTACGAGGACGCGGGCGAGGGGCACGGGTACAAGTCGGGTGAGTACTCGCTGCGGACGTACGTGGCTGAGCAGTCGGGGCGCGAGGTCGTCGTTCGCCTCGCGGAGCAGCAGGGCAACCGGGCAACGCCGGCTCGCAACCTGCGTGTCCGCCTGATCATGCCCGACGGGTGGGAGTACGCTGGCGAGGGACGCGATGGGGCGCCGATTCGCATCCGCGTTGCCGAGTGACGCCTCAACTTTTGGCCGGAGTGAACGCCGTGGAAGACCTGGTAAAGACGGCGTTGGCCGATCAGATGCTTGCGGCGCTCGCGTCGGTGGGCGATCACATCGAGCTGTGCCCCGACGACGCGTGGGACCGGCTCGTTGCGAAGTACACCTTCAATCAGACGGTGTTCCACACGCTGTTCTGGTCGGATGTGTATCTGGGCCGGGGATACGACGCGGTGCGTGAGCAGGCGTTTCACCGCGAGAACGCGGCGATTTTCCGTGACTACGACGAGTTCAAGAAGCAGCCGCCGTCGCTCGCGTATACGCGCGGCGACATGAGGTTGTACGTCGCGCACTGCCGCGAGAAGGCTCACCAAGTGATCGGCGCCGAGACCGCCGAGACGCTGCGCGGGCCTTCGGGCTTCGATTGGCTTGATATCTCAAGGCTCGAGGCGCACATCTACAACACGCGCCACATCCAGCATCACGCGTCGCAACTCGTGCTCCGCCGCCGGCTTGACGCGGGCGACGACACGCCTTGGCATAAGTCCGGCTGGTCTGAGTAGGAACGGCGCGGCGAGCGTTTACGACGACGCGACAGGCCGGCTGACGCTCTGATCCTCGTGTGTCGCGAGGCGGAGGATGTTCGTCTGGGTCATGTCGTTGCCCTTGAGCGTGCCGCCGACTCGGCCTTCGGCCATCACGAGGATGCGATCCGAGAGCGCGAGCAGCTCGGGCATCTCGCTCGACACGAGCAGCACGGCTGCGCCCGCGGCCGACGCGGCGCGGATGGACTTGTAGATCTCCGCCTTGGTCCCCACGTCGATGCCGCGGGTTGGTTCGTCGAGCAGCAGCACGCGCGTGTCTTTGCCCATCCAGCGCGCGATGAGCAGCTTCTGCTGGTTGCCCCCGGAGAGCTCTCCGGGCGTGCTCACGGTGCTTGCGGTCTTGATTTGGAACTCTCTTACGCGCTCGGCGACGAGTGAACGCTCTGCCCCGAGGGCCCGCCACGCGAACGAAGCGAGCCGGGGCATGAAGGGCACCACGATGTTCTCGCCCACGCCGAGCTGGAAGAACAGCCCTTGCAAGCGGCGGTCTTCGGGCACGTATCCGACGCCGTTTTTGATCATCCAACGGCAGTCGCGTCCGGGCGCTTGATCGCCCGCGATGTCGATGGTGCCAGCTGCGCGCGGGTCGAGCCCGAAGATCGCGTCGAGCAGTTCGCTCCGGCCCGCGCCGACGAGCCCGCCCACGCCGAGCACCTCGCCCGGGCGGACCTCGAGCGAGACATCGCGCAGCTTGCCGGGCGAGGACAGGCTGGTGACGGTGAGCAGTGGCGTGGCGGTCAGGTCCGCGGCGTCGTGCCCCGGAGCATCGCTCCTCGTTGCGCCGTTCGCCAATGATCTCAAGGCCGCGGCCTCGCCTCCGGGCGTGCGATGCTCGCCCGTCTTGGGCGTGACGATGCGCCGGCCGATCATCTGCTCGACGAGGGTCGCCTCTTCGATATCTGCGACGGTGTTGGTCGCGACGAACTTGCCATCGCGCAGCACGGTGACATCGTCGCAGCACGCGAAGATCTCGCCCATGCGGTGCGAGACATACACGATCGCGAGACCGTCCGCGGCGAGCTGGCGGATCACGCCCATGAGCGTCTCGGCCTCGGCAACGCTCAGCGAGCTGGTTGGCTCGTCGAAGACGATCATCCGCGGCGACGAGCCCCCGGTCGCCGAGCGATCATCGAGGCGCGCCGCGATCTGGCAGATCTGTCGGCGTCCCGGTGCGAGCAGGCCCAGCGGTGCCTCGACGTCGATGCCCGGATCGATCCGATGCACCAGCGCCGCGGCACGGCGTGCCATCTCGGGCCGATCGATCCCGATGCGTCCGCGAGGCAACGCGTGCAAGCACAGGTTCTCCGCGACACTCAGGTTCGGGCACTGCGCGAGCTCCTGGTGCACGATGCGCACACCCGCGCCGAACGCGTCGTCGATCGAGCCGAGCTTGAGCGGTCGGCCATCGACGAGCACCGTGCCCGTGTCCGGCCGAATCAGGCCCGCGATGGTCTTGCCGAGCGTGCTCTTGCCCGCGCCGTTCTCGCCCATGAGCGCATGGACGCGTCCGCCGTGGAACGCGACGCCCACGTCGTCAAGCGCTTGCGTGATGCCGAACCGCTTCGAGATGCCCTCTGCGCGCACGAGTGCAGCCTCGGCTGCTGGCCGTGCGCTCGTCGGTGGGCTTGGTTGGTCGATCACTGTTGTCATAACGAAAGCATGGGCCGGCGTTTCCGTCGGCCCACGCGAGTGGTCCGTGCCGTTGCGAGTTAGTCGTCTTCACGGTTGAGCCAGCGTTCCCAGACGCCGCGGTACTCCTCCACGTTCTCTTGCGTGACGACCGAGAGATCGAAGTTGTTGATGACCTGCTCGGGGTCCTCGCCCTTGTGCAGCTTGTCGATCAGCAAGACGACTGACTGGTAGCCCCAGCCGTAGCAGTCTTGGCCGATGAGCGCCTGGACCTGGCCGTTCTCGACGTAGTTGAGCTGCTCGGGGAGGTTGTCCATTGATGTGACCTTGGCGCGCTCGTGGACGCCGTCCAGGGCGTTAGTTGTGAAGAGCGGCCAGCCGCCGACCATCGCCCAGCCGGCGATGTCCGGGTTAGCCGACTGCACTTCCTGGACCTTCGCTGCCGCGTCGGACGCGGTCTCGGGGTGGTAGTAGGCGTCCTTGATGGTGATGCCGTTGATCTCGCCGGCGGCCTCGCGGACGCCGCGGACGCGGGCTTGGAGGTTGGGTGCGTTTTGGTTGCCGCCGAGGATCGCGACCGCGCCCTCGTTGCCCATCGCCTTGGCGAGCTCACGCATAACGGCTCGGCCGGCCTCGACATCGTCGATGCCGTAGTAAGCGAACCGCTTGCTCGCGGGCGCGTCGGAATCGAAGGTCACGACCTCGACGCCGCGATCGACCGCGGAGTCGATGGCGCTGGTGAGCAGGTTGGCGTCGGAGACGGAGATCGCGATGCCGCTGACGCCTTGGCTGGCGAGCTGTTCGACGAACTGGGCCTGCTGCTGGGCGTCCTCGTTGACGGGTGTGCGCCAGTTGACCGTGACCTCGATGCCGAGCTCGGCGCTGAGGTCACGTGCCGCGTCCTCGGCGCCGGTTCGCGCGGCCTGGAACACAGGGTTGGACTGGCTCTTCGCGATCACGCCGATCTCGTAGCGCTCGGTGCTTGTGCTGCCGGTGTCGCCCGCGTCGCCCTCATTGTCTGCGCCGCCGGCGTTGCCGCCTCGCTCGCAGCCGGTGGTGATCATCGCCGCGACGCCCGCAACCGCGAGCACGCCCATCGTCCAGCGTTTCATATCCAAGCCTCCGTCCGAGCCGCGGCGAGTAACTCACGCGGCCGGTGATGATGTTCGAACCTTGCGCACGCGGGCAATCGCCCGCTGCCTGCTGATTACGCGCCCGACTTGCGGGCAACGACCTTGGTCTTGAGTTGGTCGACGACGACCGCCACGACGATCGCGCCGCCCATGACGATCTGGTTGTAGGACTGATCGATATCGAGAATGATCATCGCGTTGTTGATCAGCTCGATGATAATCGCACCGAGGACTGCGCCGAGCGCCGAGCCGCGCCCGCCAGCGAGGCTCGCGCCGCCGATGACGGCTGCGGCGATCACGCGGAGTTCATAGGCCATGCCCGCGTTGGGCTCGGCGGCGCCGTAGTAGCCGATGTAGATCGCGGCGCTGAGTCCCGCGAGCAGGCCGCCCACGGTGAAGACGATGACCTTCACGCGACCGACGGGGATGCCCGCGTACTTCGCGGCCGTCTCGTTTCCGCCGACGGCGTAGACCTGTCGGCCGGTCACGAATCGGCTCAACGCGACGACGCCCAGCACGGCGACCAGCAGCATGATGAGCGTGGGTACCGGATAGATGTTGCCCGTGCCGACGGGGATGTTGACCTTGAAGAACTCTTGGAACGCGTCGGGGAAGCCGCTCTCGCTCTGGCCCTGCGTAAGGACGAACACGATGCCGCGATAGATCGCCATCGTGCCGAGTGTGATAATGAACGGGTGGACGCGGAAGCCCACAATCATGATGCCGTTTGCAAAGCCGGCGGCCGCTCCGATGACGCAACAGAGCGCGATGCCGATCGGCACAACGAGCCAGCCGCCCATGTCGGGCGGCAGCCCCGAGAGCACCATCGCTGCGAGGATCGCGGCGAGCGCATAGATCGAGCCGACTGAGAGGTCGATGCCCGCGAGGATGATGATGGCGGTCATGCCGACCGCCATGATCGCGATGTAGCTCGCGTTGTTGGCGAGCTGCATGAGGTTGTTGGGCTCAAGGAACTTATTGACCTCAACGCGCACAGGCCTGCCCGAGTCGTCGCGCTGGACCAGGCCCGTCTCGCGATCGATACCCGGCACTTGCTTCGTGCCGCCGAGCAGCGTGAGCCCCGCCATCATCAAGATGATCACACGCACGAGGCCAGACTCTTGCGCGGTGACGATGCGTCGCACCAGCCCCGAGCGGGGCTTGCGTGCGGTCTCGTCAACGATCCCTGTGCTGCTCACGGCATCACTCTACTACGCCCTCATGGATCGCGTGGAAATGACAGTGACAGTCGCCCGGAAGCGACAAGCGCTGCCTGGTCAGTCGATGACCATGATGCGCTGGCTGCGCGTCTCGCGGATGATGTTGATGCTCTGCGGCGACGGGTTGCGTCCATCGGCCTCCGCCTCGTCGCGGGTCTCGAAGAACTCTTGGTGCACGTTACCTTGGAGGAACGAGGCGTGCCCGTCGGTAAAGACGAAGTTACCGCCCGTGTCGCCAAAGTCGTCGAGATCGCTGTAGAAGCCGGGCTCGGTGTTCGCGAAGTTTGCATTGACCCGAGCGCCACCGCCGCCCGCGCCGTACCAGGCGTAGGTGCCCGTGTCGGGGCCCGCGGTCTCTGTGCCCCACAGTGGTGCGGCGGTGACGAGGGCAGACTCGTCGGTCTTGAAGCCAGCGATGTACAGGTAGCTGATGTTGTACGAGACAACGTCGAGTTCGCTGCCGGGTGCTTGTGGCTGAATCGCCTTCGCGCGCTGGAGGTCCCAGCCCCACGACGATCCCGGGAGCGGTGGGTTGCCCCATGGCGCCGGGGCGCGTGACCCGTAGTAGTAGTCAATTTTGTCGGCCGGGGACGTAAGGATATCAAAGCCTTCGATGTACTCGCGGAGCAGAGGGGTCTTGATCGGGTTGCTTGGGTCTCGTGGATTCCGATACCCAAGCGCATCGGGGTTGTTTTCAAAGTAGAACCCGATGTTTTCGCCGTCGCCGCGTTGCTGGAGACTGAACAGGCCGGCGACTCCGCCGTAGGCCGCCTGACCCTGGAGGAAGCCGTTGTTCGAGACAGCCGCAGGTGGTTGCATTACCGGGTACCAGTCCCGATTGTCATTGGCGTAGAACGTCATCACGAGGCCCATCTGGCGCGTGTTGCTCAGGCAAACGCCCTTCTGGGCGGCTTGCCGTGCTTTGCCCAGTGCGGGCAGCAGGATGCCGATGAGCAGCGCGATGATCGCGATGACGACGAGGAGTTCGATGAGCGTGAACGCCCGCCGACGGTGAAGAATCGACATGGTGCTCCCTTTCGCAGGTCCGGCCACACAGCCGATGTGCTATCGGCCCCAGAGCGTGTGGCGGGAAGGGTAAAGTACCTATGAAGACGCCAAACCGCAAGAATCCTTCTGGGGTAAATGGCCCATGTTACAGATGCCGTGTGCTCTAAAGCTATTTCTGACCGTGAGTTGCGCGTTGCTTGGCCCGGCCGTGGCTGCTGCGACAACTTCCGGCAAACCCGACAAAGCGGCGACTTTGACCGCAATTGAGGGTGGCAGCGGCCTGGTTGATCTCAGGCTGTCGGCCTCGGCGACGGCATTGTTCGACGCGCCCGTCACCGGCTTGGCGATTGGTGACGGCGACGGGACCGCGGTGCCGTTTAGCGTCGATCCGGCCGACCCGGTTGTGCGACTGCGGCTCGCTGGTGCCGACGCTGTGCGCATCACGCTCGACCCCGACGGGGCGTCGCCAGTCGTGCTGCCAGCGGTTCCGGTCGATGCGGCGCCCGAGCATCCGGTGCCGAGCTGGGCGATGGGCCGGGTGTGGTATCAGGTGTTTCCGGAGCGGTATCGGAACGGCAGTCCGCGGAACGACCCTACCGGGCCCACGACATACCGCGTGCCGTGGAACGCGGCGTGGGATCGCGTCACGCCCGACGAGCTCGAGGCGGGCTGGAACCATGGCGCGTCGTCGCGGTTCCGGTTTGACCGCGACCAGCTGGGCGGCTCGCTGTACCACGTCGTGTGGCACCGGCGGTATGGCGGGGACTTGCAGGGGGTTGTTGAAACGCTGCCACATCTCAAAGCGCTCGGTGTCGACGGCATCTATCTCACGCCGATCTTCGCGGCATCATCGATGCACAAGTACGACACGGCGGACTATCGGCACATCGATCCAACTTTTGGCAACCCCGGCAGTGTGAGCGACGCGGACGTGCCGAGCGAAGCGCAGACGGCCGACCCCGCCACGTGGGGATGGACGACGGCGGACCGATACTTCATCGACGAGTTCTTGCCCGCGTGCCGGGCTGCGGGCATGCGCGTGATGATCGACGTGTCGTGGAACCACACGGGCCGCGACTTCTGGGCGTTCGATCATGTCGTTCGTCACGGCGAGGAATCGCCCTACGCGGACTGGTTCGAGGTCACGTTCGACGACGCGGGCAACATCGACCAGTGGAACGCGTGGGACAGGCCCAACGGGTATCTGCCGAGGTTCAAGCGCACGGCGACGGGTGATCTGCATCCGGATGTAAAACAGCATATTTTCGACGTGACTTCGCGATGGATGGACCCCAATGGCGATGGTGATCCGTCGGACGGCGTGGACGGCTGGCGGCTCGATGTTGCCGCCGAGATCGCGATGCCGTTCTGGGTCGACTGGCGTGCGCATGTGAAGCGGATCAATCCCGACGCGTTGCTTGTCGCGGAGATCTGGGATGACGCGCGGTCGTTCTTCGGCGGCCGGGCTTTCGATGCGCAGATGAATTTTCCGTTCTCGAAGCCGGTCGTGCGCTGGCTAGGCACCGACCCGGCGATGACGGCGGATGAGCTCGCGGGCGAGCTCGACCGGGTGTGCACGCAGCATCCCGCGATTGATCTCGCGCAGATGACAATTCTTGACTCGCACGACACGGCGCGGATCGCTTCGATGCTGCTCAATCCCGGTCGCGGCGGATACGACACGAACGCGCAGCCGCACACCGAAAATGGGCAGGGGTACCGCCGCGAGCGGCCGCCGGCGGAGATCTACGGCCGCGTCGTGATGGGCGTGGCGATCCAATCGCTGTTTGCGGGCTCGCCGATGGTGTACTACGGCACCGAGTGGGGCATGCACGGCGCGGACGACCCGGATAACCGCAAGCCGACGCCTTGGCCCGATCTCGGAGCACCCGAGGATCCCGACGACGTGCCGCAGCCAAACGTGCGTGATCGCGTTGCCGCGTGGCTTGCCCTCCGGCACGACGAAGCGTTGGGCGATGTGCTTCGTGTCGGCCGGGTGCGGACGCTGCGCACGGGCGAGCCTGGGGTGTTTGCATTCGTTCGCCAACTCGATGGCGTCACCGTGCTGGCGGTGGCGAACCGTGGGCCTCGGCCGTACGCGGGCGCGCAAGATGTGATCGCGAGGCTCGGCCTGTCGGTCGGCGGGAGGCTTGAGAACATCACGCCGGACACCGAACCGATCGCCGACATCGATGTCGTGCTACCGGGCGCGGTGGGGGCATGGATGTGGTCGGCTGGCACCACCGGACGGGAGTAGTCGGCGGCGGTTTCCGACTCGTCCGGTCCGTGTGGGCGAGCGGTGTTATCGATAGGCAACGGCGAATCGGACCTACCAAACCCCAAAATCGCCGGCATTCTGAACGTAAACCCCTCGCTCTACGCCGAAACTTGCAGTAGTGTGCATGGGGTAAACACACCACGTGCCGATCCACGGGAGTCCGGTTTTGGGCCGGGGCTCGGCCATCGATTCCGCGGCGTTTTTGACCGCCGCGAGGGAGAATCAGCAGATGTCACACAGCACAATTGGAACAGGCGCCGCGGTTCTTGCCGCGATCGCCGGAACTGCCATCGCCCAGCCCGCCATCGACGGCACGCTCGTCGGCGACGAGGCCGTGTACGGCAGCGCCCTTTGGGTGCAGACCACGCCGACCGCCTTCGGCGACAACACCGCCCAAACGGTGGGCGACCCCGGTGCCGACCCAGGCGCGGTGGACACGGGCCTTGAGCTCGTGATCCCGCTCAGCGAGATCGGCCTTCTGGCGAACGGCCCGATCAGCCTTGGCGGCTTCATCAATGGCAGCGGGCACGACTTCGCGTCGAACCAGTTCATCGGCGGCCTGAGCGGCACGACGGAGAACCTGGGCGAGCCCCGCACCATCGATCTCGATGCCGAGCCCGGGCAACAGTTCATTGCGTTCACCGCGACCGAGCTCGGCGCGATGGACGCGGCCCCGATCGTCGACGGAACGCTCGACGCGATCTACGGGGCACCCCTCGCCGGCTGGACGCAGAACAACATCACCGGCTTCGGCAATGCCGACCACGGCAACCAGTTCGGCGGCGGCGGCTCGGAGATCAACGCGGTGTACGGCGTCGTCAAGGACGGCAATCTGCACCTGTTCATCGCGGGCAACGTCGAGGCCAACTTCAACAAGCTCGAGCTCTTCTTCGACACCATCGCGGGCGGCCAGAATCAGCTGCGTGGCGATAACCCCGACGTCGACTTCGACGGCCTGAACCGCATGGGTGCACTCCTCGAGATCGACGAGAACGACATCGACTGCATCATCGATCCGACCAGCCCCGATTGCGATCGCATCCCCGATCCCAACAACCCGGGGCTGAAGTTCGACGCGGGCTTCGAGCCCGACTTCTGGATCACCTACACCGGCGGTAACGACCCGTACGAGGCGTTCTACAGCTACGCCGAACTGCTCACCGCCGGCGGCGGCTCGGGTGGTTTCCTCGGAGGCAACTCCGGCATGGGCGGCGCACTTACAGGCGGCGCGATCACCAGCGGCATCTTCGGCGCGATCGATAACTCCAACACCGCGGGCATCGGCGGCTCGGTATTCACGACGCCCGATGCCAACATCGCGTTCGGCTCGGAAGCCAACGCGATCTACGGCCACATCGACGAGACCGGCAACACGCTGTACCTGCTCATCACCGGCAACCTGAACACCAACGGCGACTCGCTCGACCTGTTCATCGATGCCGATGCTGGCAGCGGGCAGAACTCACTCCGCCTCAACAACCCGCAGATCGGCGCCGGCGGCGACGACCCCGCGGGTGACAACTTGGGTGGCCTCAACCGTATGGGTGAGGCGTTTGTCACGATCCCCGACCCCAACGACCCCGACTGCATCATCGATCCCGAAAGCCCGGATTGCGGCACGATCGATCAGGTCTTCCCCGGTCTCACGTTTGATTCGGCCGTGTCGCCGAATTACTACTTGTCGATCAACCAGACGATCTCGGGTGGCACGGTGAACATGTTCGCCGAGGCCGCGGTCCTCCGCACCAACGGCAAGCTCATCTTCAACGACTCGAACTTCAACGACGCGGTCATCGACTATGGCGCGTTCGACGGCATCTCGAAGCCTGCCGAGTCCGTCATCACCTTCGACGGTCCGAACATCGATCAACCGCCCGTGGGCGACTTCTTTGCGAACGTCTTCACGAACTTTGCCCCGCAGAATCTGGCCGACCAGTTCATCGCCGCAGGCGACGTGACCATCACGCCCGTGGGCACTCCCAACCTCATCCGCATCGCGGTGGACAACTCGAACGTCGCGGGTGTCACCGACACCGACGTCTCGGGTGCCTCGGCCGTGCAGACGGGCATCGAGGTCGCGCTCGACCTCGACGAGATCGGCTGGGATGGCGGCGACATCCGTGTCGCGGGATTCTTCAACGCCGGTGACCAGAACTTCGTGTCGAACCAGGTCATCGGCTCGCTGCCGGACGACATGGGCCTGCCCGCGGACAACCTGGGTGAGCCGCGCGTGGTCGATTTCGGTTCGATCGCCGGCGACCAGTTCGTCACGATCACGGTTGGTGGCGGGCCGGTCTGCCTGCCCGACATCACGACCGATGGCACGTCCAACGGCATCCCCGATGGTGTTGTGACCCTGTCGGACTTCTCGTTCTACCTCGGCCTTTGGAGTGCGGGCTGCCCGTAATTGGCTGAAGTCGCGTCGCGATTGATTGCGAAATCTACAGCCCCCGTCTCCATGCGAGGCGGGGGCTTTTTCGTCCGAAGATGTGCGACTTCCACTGCGTGTTGCGGGTTCGGCTACTCGGCGAGGAGGTGTCTGCCGATCGCTTCGCCGAGGTCGGCGAGGAATGGCAGGCTCGTGTTTTCGTAGCCGTAGATGTTGTCGTTGAGTGTGGCATTCGGGTTGGCGTAGATCGCAGCGGTCACGAAGAGTGATCGGCCGCTCGGCTCGTGGACAACATACGCGTTTTCGATCATGAAGCCGTAGGCGAGGCCGATCTTGTTGTAGATCGTGAACGCGCCGCGCGGAGCAACGCGGTCGAGTCCGGGCAACAGGAACTTCACCCAATCATCGGGGTACTTCGTGGGGTCATAGGTCGGGTTCGTCGATTCGCGCGGCAGCTCTCGCATTGCGGCGAGCAGATGCTCCCGGTGTGCTTCGCTCAAGGCGAAGCCGGGCGTGCCGAGGTCAATGTCGGGACGGGTTGCCTTGACGAGCATGTCCTGGAGATCGACGAGCGAAACGCGATTCTTGGTCGAGAAGTCCATGGGGCGTTGGATCGTGGTGCCGCGCGAGATGTATCGCTCGCCGACCTCGATGCCCGGGACATCGCGAACCGTCAAGTCGAGTTCGCTGCGCTTGCCCGCAAGCTCGATCGGCCCCGTTGCGGCAACGAGCTTGACCGCACGCGTGGTCCGGTTCTGCTCTGTTGTTCGTGAGATACTCAGCCGGTGTGAGAGGCGAGCAGATGAAAGCCCGGCGGCCCACATCGCCGTGTTCAGCTCTTCTTGGCCCACAAGGTCGTACAGGCGGTTGTAGGCGGTGTTGTTTGACACAATGAAGAGCTTGCGGATCTCGTGGCCAACGGTGATCGTGCCGCCATCGAGATTGGTCGGGTCCGCGGCTTCGAGCGACTCGTCGTCGAACTCGGGCTGCAGTTCGACAGGCGTGTCGAGGCCCACGCCGCCGTCGTGGACCTCGGCGAGCCGGTCGAGCTCTTGGCAGGCGACGATCGCCGCGGCGAGCTTGATGGTGCTTGCCGGGTAGAAGTACTTGGCGTCAACGCGGAAGCCGTGGCGGCGAAGCGTCGGCCGGCCGTCGTGTTCGACGACTTCGGAGATGAGCACTTGGAGTCGGTGCTCGTCCGGCGCGACAACGGCTGACGACTGTGCCAGCGCTGGCGTCGCGAGCATTTGCGAGACGAGATTGGGAGGCGTGTGCTGCATCGCATCTTCGCTCTGCATCGGTTCGGCGACGGCGGCGGCGGCCAGCGCGAGGACCGCGGTGATCGCGAGTGGGTTCATGCGAGTCCTGTCGAGAGCACGGCTGCGAGGCGTGCGAAGTCATCCTCGGTGTGCTCGCAGGTCACGGCGAGGCGGAGGTACGACTCCGCGGGGCCGCCGGGGTACGCCACATGCGGCAACAGCACGCCGGCGTTGAGCGCGGTCATGCACATGTGCTGGATTTGTGTGCTTTCACCACCGGGCACCCACGCAAGGATCGGCGTGCCGGCGTGGCCGACGCGTGCGCCCGCCGCGCTCGAAACGGTCTCGACCAGCAGTCGAGACGCGAGCGAGAGACGATCGACGCGTCCGGGCTCATCGGCGATGATTCGCAGCGCCTCGCGTGTGCCCATCGCCATCGCGGGGCCGATGGGTGTCGTGCACACGTATGCGTTGGATTGCTGCACCGCGGCGCAGACTTCGCGGCTCGCGGCGATAGCGCCGCCCGCGACACCGGCACCCTTGGCGAGTGAAGTCGTGATGACGATTCGCGGATCGCTGCGAAGTCCGGCGTGCTCGACGCTGCCGCGGCCGCCCGCGAGCACGCCAACGCCGTGGCAATCATCGACGAGCAGCGTGCTGCCGGGGGCGAGCACAGAGGCAAGGTCGGCGACGGGCGCGACGGTGCCCGTGGCTGCAAAGACGCCATCCGTTGCCAGCACAACGCGGCGCCCCGCACGCGCGGCGACTCGCTCCGCATCGGTCGCGTCGCCGTGCCGGTATATGTGGCGTTCGAGTCCCGCGGCGCGTGCTGCGTCGTGCAGGCTGGCGTGGCTGCGCTCGTCGAGCACAATCGCGTCGTGTGTGCGCGCCAGTGCTTGTAGTGCTGCGACGTTGGCGAGGTAGCCGTCGGGCACAAGGACTGCGGACTCGGTGCCGAAGAAGTCGGTGAGCGGTGATTCGAGATCGGTGTGCGCACGCGTGTTGCCCGTTGTCTCGCGCGATGCCGAGCTGCTTGATCCGTATCGGCAAAGACCCGCGGTGATCGCGTTGTGCACGCGGGGCTCGTGATTGAGGCCGAGGTAGCCGCAGCCGCCGAAGACGAGGACTTCTCTGCCGTCGATGATCGCGGTGCGTGCCGAGCTTTGCTCTACATCAAGGCGGGGCACGGCTAGGCGTTCCCGCGATCGAAGTGCACGGGGCGGATCGTCGCCATCGTGTGCAGGCCGGCGGTCGCGTCGATGAGCGGGCGGAGGCAGTTGATGACGACGCTGGACGTTCCGACATCGCCGTGGACTGCGCCGGGGATCATGACTTCGAGGTCAGGCTCACCGCGGACGACGATGCGATCTCTCGGGTCTGCTTGGCTGATCGCTGCGGAAAACTCGAGTCGGACGACCTCTTGGGCGTCGCGGGTGGCGATGGCGACCTGCCTGACACCCGACGCTGTGCCGGGCTCGATCACGCCGAGCGCGCACTGGAGCCGAGTCTCCGCGCGGATCGGCTCAATCGATTCGGACCAGTCGTCGACGCGAAGGCCCAGCGCGTCGCATACGAAATGCAGCGACTCGCCGAGCCCGACGTGCCTCAGGGTGCCGTCGGCGACTCTGGCTGTGAAGGCGTTGTCATCGAGCGTCGCGCCGATTTTCGCCTGGAAGGGAACGCGCCGCGTCGTCGCGTCTTGCACGCGCTCGATGAAGACGTGATCGACGCTTCGGCACACGCCGGTGCAGACCACCGGCAGCAGGTCCATGAGGAAGCCCGGGTTGATGCCTGTGCCAAGCAGTCGGCCGCCGGTGCGCGCGGCGATGTCGTGGAATTCGGCCGCGAGCTCGGGATGTCGTAGGTTCGGGAAGAGCAGTTCCTCGCAGGTACTCACGATTGGCAGCCCTCGCTCCAGCAACGCGCGGAAGGTGTCGGCGCACTTTGCGAGATCGCTGAGCGTGGTGACGATTGCGGCGTCGATGGGGCCTGCCGCGTCGATTGCATCGAGCGAGTCGGCGATTACCGTGTCGCTTTGGGCGCCCTCGACGGCATCGGAGACGCGTCGCCCAACTCGATCTGGCGAGAGATCCACGGCGGCGGCGATCGTGCCGACACCGCGACTCTCAAGATCGTGTACAACGCGTTGGCCGAGGGGGCCGAGGCCGATTTGGGCGATGCGAAGTGGCGTCATGCCTGGTCCTTGGTGATGTTGTGGGGTGTCTCGCCGAGAAGCGTCCCAAGCCGCCCGCCGGCCTCGGCGAGTCGGTGCTCGACGGTTTCCCGATCAAGTCCGAGCCGAATCATCGCGACAGCGGCCTTGGCTGAGCCGCCCGCGGTATCGACCGCGTCGAGTGCCGGCGCGCGATCGAGCCCGGTGAGTGTCGACACGATCCGGGCGGCGCGATCGCGGAGCTTGTCGTTGGTCGCGCGGAGGTCGACCATGAGGTTCTCAAAGACCCGGCCCTCGCGGAGCATGAGCGTCGTGGAGATCTGGTTGAGCGTGAGCTTCGTCGCGGTGCCCGCCTTCATGCGAGTCGAGCCGGTGAGCACTTCGGGGCCCGTGTCGAGGGTGATCACGTGGTCCATGAACGTCTGCCGCTCGATGGGCGTGCAGGTGATCATCGCGGTGAGTGGTGGGGCGGGCGAAGTCTTGGCGTGGGCAAGACCGCCGATGGCGTAGGGCGTGCTGCCGCCGGCCGCGATGCCGATGACCGTGTCGTCGGCGTTGAGCTTGAGCGCGTCGAGCTCGGGTGCCGCGCCGCGTGGGTCGTCTTCTTTGTGCTCGCTGGACTGGCGCAGGGCAGCATCGCCGCCGGCGATCAGGCCGATGATTCTGCCGGGCTCAACCTGGAATGTCGGCGGCGCTTCGCTGGCGTCGAGCACGCCGAGCCTCCCGCTTGTGCCCGCGCCGAGGTAGACGACCCGGCCGCCACGGCAGAAGCGTGGCTCGGCGTCTTCGAGCAGCGAAACAAGGCTCGGCCGAGCCGCCTCGAGCGCTGCGAGCACCGCGTGGTCTTCGCGTTGGATGACCTCGATGCACTCGGCAACAGCGAGCGTGTGGAGTCGCTCGGTGCGCGGATTACGTTTCTCGGTCGCGACGTGGCCTCGGTCGGGCGGGAGAGCGGCCGAGGTGTTGGTTGGTTGGTTGCTCATTGGTCTTTGCTGGAATCTGTTTGGACAGGCTGCGTGGCGTTGGCTGGCCGGCCGGCGAGCCTGCCACTCCATACTCCCGCCACGGGTGCGGGTTGTCTACAGCCGGTGATGCTTGGGAGCGTGATTGCAACGCCGTCGGCGCAGAGTGCGCCGAGCACGGCCATCTCAATCGCTTCGCGGTACTGCGAGGGGAGGCCGACTTCATCGGTCGGCGCGACCGGCACCGGAAGCGCGCGATCAAGCTCGGCTCGCAGTGTCGCGTTGAACACGCCACCGCCGGCGATCAGCACGCGATCCGTGGTGGAAACCTCGGTCTGGGCGAGGGTGTCGGCGATGGCTGCGCACGCGGTGCGAAGCACATCGGCGGGCTTGAGGTTGGAGAGCCGCGCGTGAAGCGATTCGGTCCAGCCGTCACCCACGGCTGCGGGCTCGTCGGCCGACCCGAGCGAGCGGGTCTCGTTCGCCTGGGTGCTCAGCGTTTCGACGAGCGTGGCGTGGAGCTGACGGTTCACACTTCCGGATGCTGCCACGATGCCGTCGATATCGAAGGGCTGGTCGAGCATGGTGCGGGCGAGGGTGTCGAGCAGTTGGTTGCATGCACACACATCGAATCCGCGGATATCGTCGGGTCGAGCGCTGGCGCGCAGGATGGTCGCGTTGCAGAAGCCGCCGAGGTTGACGATCGCTCTCCGCTCGCGTTGGTCGCGGAGCAGTATCCAATCGGCGATGGGCGTGATCGGCGCGCCCTGCCCCCCGCGTGCGAGGTCGGCGGCGCGGAGGTTGCTGACCACCGGTGCACCGAGAGCTTCGGCGATGATGCTCGGCTCGATGAGCTGCCAGCTCAGCGGTGGGTCGTGGAAAACAGTCTGGCCGTGGATGGCGACAAGGTCGCAAGGCTCGCCGACGACCAGGTCTCGGATGAGCTTTGCGTGGGCGGCTGCGAGTGCCGCCGACAAGCGAGCGACCTCGCCCGGTGCCAGCCGCGTGCCGCGTGCGAACTCCATGAGTTCGTCGCCAAGGAGACCGAGCCCGACGCTTGCCGAGCGGATGGGGTGGGCTGTCATGTCGAGGCCTGTGCCCTCGATGCGGACGAGGGAGGCATCGATGCCATCGCAGCTTGTGCCGCTCATGCAGCCGATGGCGTGGCGGACGGTCATGGCACTTCTCCGCGAAGTTGGTCGGTGAGTCGCGTGTACCACGCGGCCGAGCGGACGAGACCGCCGGCACGCGAGCGGGCGAGCCACAGGCGACGATGCTCGCCAGCGAGCGCGTCGAGGCGATCGGCGAGGTCGGCCGGTTTACTCGTCGCTCCCCGGCGTTGCACCGCGCGTCCGCAGCCGGCGAGCATGACATCGACCGTGTGTTTGCATTCGACATCGAGCAGCGCGTGGCCGACGTGCGGGCGTCGCGTCGCAAGAGCCTGGAGAGTTGCGTGGATGTTGGCCCACTGGTCTGTGGTGCCGGGCGTCCCCCAGTCCGGCCGGGCGGGGTGCATGTCGGTGAAGATAGCGCCCGCGTTGAGCAGTCGGCCGCGGTTGCCGGTCGCGTCGGGAAACCCGCAGGTCTCTCGGAGCGGGAGATCGGCGTCGCCGAGGTCGGCGAGCCATGAGCCGAGTTCTGGCGATGACCAGAGCGCCCTGCCAAGCGTTTTGGCGTCGAACGGGGCGTCCGGATTCCACGCGGCGTGCGCGCCGTCGGCGATACCCATGAGGGTGATCGGCCAGGTTTGACGATGCCCGAGGTCGCCCCAGTCTGTGATCAACAGGCCCGCGCTCTTGTGCGCGACGGCTGCCTGTGCCGCGGCACGCAGGTTCGCCCGGCGTTCGCTCGTGCGGCCCGCGATCGAGCGCCACGCGCTCGTGCCTGGCGAGAGCCATGTCTCGAAGCCGGCTTGGGTGAGCGTCTCGCACCACTGGTCGAACGGTGAGTCGGGCTCGTAGCCCCACGCGATCGCGACCATGTCCTTCGGTAAGACGTCGAGCACGGCCGGCTCGCTCAGCGCGATGTCGGCCCAGAACATCGGGCGCGCGCCGATGTCCAGCGCCGCGCGTGCAACATCAGCGACGTGATTGCCGTAGACCGCCGCCTTGCCCTTGTTCGCGACGGCGTCGGCGGAGCGGCCTGCACCCACATCGGCGGTTTCATCGCAGCCGATATTGAAAAGTGGCGAGCGCAGCACCGCGGCTTGTTGCTGGATGAAGTCGGTGGCGAGGTCGAGTGAGCGAGGGTCGGTGGGGCAGAGTGAGAACGGGCCGTCGCGCGTGAGGCCGTAGAAGTCGTAGGGGCCGTGGGTCTCGGCGAGGTGCTCGTAGCCGGGCGTGCGTAAGACTTCTGAGAGATGTCCGAAGCAGTTTTGGTTGCCCGCGAGCTCGATGCCGAAGTCCTCGCACCAGCCTTCGATGCGTTTGAGCTCGGCGAGCGTGAGCGCGGACCAGCCCGACCAGATCGCCTCGTGACCTGCATACGCGAGCGTGTGCTCGACGTAGAGCTGGAGGTGGTTGATCTTGAGCAGCGCGAGCGTTCGGAGGATGTCGCGAAACTCGCGCATGGTCGGGATGCGGTCGCGGGAGATGTCGAGCATGACGCCCCGGTTGCGGATCGCCGGGTGGTCCTCGACCCCGCCGCATGGGAGGGCGGTGCGACGGAGGAGCATGATGAGCGTTGCGGCCGCATGCCGGAGTGCGCTGTTGTGGCGGATGACGACGGGCGTTTGCTCGTCGATCTGGAGCGTGTAACCGCCAGCCGGGAGCGTCTGGTCGCGGGCGGCGTCGATCCAGTCTGGGGCGTCGCTTCCGGCGAGCATCGCCTCGAGATCGCTCGCGGCTCTCGCGGGCACGGTGCATGTGCCGCCCGCCCATGTCACGCTGCGCGGCGTCGGCCAGATCGCGGGGTTAGTCATTCCGTGCGCCGGTCTGCTTGGCGTTGCCGATGAGGCAGACGCACGTTGCTGCGACGGCTCCGGCGGTGAGCCGCCATGGGAAACCAAGCTCGAACTCTGCGAGGCCGACGATGCCGGTCCACCACGTCACGACGTTTGGTTGGAGCATGCCCACGACCACGAATCCGGTGATGAGCGCCGCCAGGACGCTCGCGGTGCTCCCGCGTTTCGTGAAGAGGGTCGTGAGGTACACGCCGAGCAAGCCGGCGTATGCAAACGTCATGACGCCGAGGGCGAAGTCGATGAGCGTGCTGCCGTCGGCGGATTGCCAGTAGACGCAGAACGTCGCGAAGCCGCCGAGGACGCTGCCCCAGCCGACGACGAAGAGCCGGCCGACGCGGAGGTAGTGTTTCTCTGACTTGGCGGGGGCGACGCCCTTGTAGACGTCGTTCATGAGTGTGGACGCCATCGAGTTGAGCCCGCTGTTGAGGCTGCTGAGCCCGGCGGCGAAGAGCCCCGCCATCATCAGGCCCGTCATGCCCGCGGGCATCTCGCGGAGGATGAACTCGAGGAAGACTGTCCGGCTGTCGTTGGCCTCGTAGTCCGGTGCGCCCTCGCCGACGAGCGCGGGCTGTTGGTAGAAGATCCACAGCAGCAGGCCCACGACCATGAAGAGGCTCACGACGGGCACGCTCGCGACGATCGCGCCGAGCACGCTCGCGCTGCCTTTGGCGGCGGACTTGCACGTGAGCATGCGTTGGACGAGGTCCTGGTCTGTGCCATAGGACGCGATGCCCATGAGCGTGAACGCGAAAATCGCGGTGAAGATCGTGTAGTTCGCTGCTGGATCGGTGCTTGTGCTCAGGAGGGTGAGCTTGCTCTCGCCTGCGGGGGTCTCAGCGGCCCGAAGCGTTTCGATCACGTCGCCGATCGGCGCGTCGATCTTGGCGAGCAGCAGCACGATCGCTGCGATCGCCGCGCCGACGAAGACCGCTGTCTGGATGACGTCCGTCCAGATCACGCTGGCGATGCCGCCGACGAAAGTATAGATGATGCCAACGACTGTCATGACCCAGATCGCGGCGACGATGTGCCATGTCTCGCTCGCGCCGCCGACGCCCTCGAAGAGGATCAGGGCCATCGGGAGCGCACCGATGTAGATGCGTGCGCCGCTCGCCATGATCCGGCCGAGCATGAATGTCCAACTCGCCGCCTGCTTGGCCCCCGGGCCGTGGCGGTGCTCGAGAAGCTCGTAAACGGTCGCGACTCGGGCGCGATAGAAGACCGGCACGAAGAAAGCGGCGACGACCACCGCGGCGAGGACCATGCCGATGTTGCTGATGAGATAGGTCAGATCGCCCGTGTACGCCTGCTGGGGGCCGCCCACGAACGTGGCGGCGCTGAGGCTCGTCGCGAGCACGCTGACGGCGACGGCCCATGTGGGCATGCGCCGGCCGCCGAGAAAGTAGTCCTCGGTCCCAGATTGCTCCTTGCGGGCGAACCAGACGCCCGTGGCGAGCAGCATCGCGAAATAGCCGAGGAGCACGGCCCAGTCGAGTACGCCGAAGGCTGGGTTGCCGAAGGCGAGTGTCGGTTGTGGTGTGGGCAGTGTCGTCACGCGGCGAGGATAGCGGGCCGCGTGACCGGCACGTCACCCTGCCGATTGAGCCCGGAGCGACGATTCGGTACCATCTTCGGCCGCGACTCGCATCGCGGTTTGTTCGCCTTTCGCCCGGCCTGTTGTTTGTACTACGGGGCATGATCCCCGCGGAGATTCACGGTGAACCCACGCCGACTGTTGTTTGTGATCCTGGCGGCCCTGACCTCGCTCGCGTTCGTGCCTTCGCAGGCGTCAGCCGAGGAAACCGTGCTGCAACTCCCGATCCGCACGGACGGGCCCAAGAGTCTCGATCCTGTGCAGGGCTCGACGACGTACGACAACATGGCGTGCGTGCAGATGTACGAGACGCTGCTGGTCAACCAGTATGCCGACCCGTTCAAGATCGAGCCGTTGCTGCTCGCCGAGATGCCGACGACGCAGGACGAGGGCAAGACCTGGCGGTTCCGCCTGAAGCCCGGCGTGAAGTTCCACGACAACCCGTGCTTCGAGGGCGGCGTCGGCCGGAACGTCACCACCGACGACGTCTTCTACTCCATCAAGCGGGTCGTAGACAAGAACAACGGCCTCAAGAACGTTTGGCTGCTCGAGAACACCATTCTCGGGTTCGACGAGTACGCCGAGAAGCAAAACGCGAGCGAGCGTTTCGATTACGACGCTCCGGTAGCCGGCTTCCGCAAGATCAACGGTCTCGAGTTTGAGATCGAGCTGACCAAGCCGGTCTATCGGTTCTTGTACATCCTCTCGATGTTCCAGACGTCGATCGTGCCGCGTGAGGCGGTCGAGTACTACGGCAAGGATTTCTCCTTCAACGCAGTCGGCACGGGCCCCTTTATGCTCCGCGATCCGTCGGATTGGGTGCCCAAGCGTTCGCTGACCGTGTATCGCAATCCTGATTACCACGAGGTCTTCTACCCCGCCCGCGACCAGTGGTCGCGTGAGGACATGCGCAACCGCCTGCACCGCGCCGCTGGTCAGCAGGTGCCGTTCGCCGATCGCATCGAGTTCACGATGTTCGTCGAGGATCAGCCGATGTGGCTGCAGTTCCGCGCGGGCAACATCGGGTATGTCGAGGTGCCGGCCGAGTACTTTGAGGAGGCGTTCGACAAGCGGACCAAGGAGCTCCGCCCCGAGTTCGAGCGGCAGGGGATCCGGGCCCACTCCAACGAGCTGCTCGACTTCATCTTCCGCGCATTCAACATGCTCGACCCGGTCGTGGGCGGCTACACGCCCGACAAGATCGCGCTCCGCAAGGCGATGGCGTACGCGGTCGACCTGCAAGAGATTTCGGATGTCTTTTACAACAACACGGTGATCGTGTACGACGGCCCGATCCCGCCACAGCTCGACGGCCACCCCGAGGGCCACCGCGTCGAGGGCGCCCCGCGTGGGCCCGATCTCGACAAGGCACGTGAGCTTCTTGCCGAGGCGGGCTATCCGAACGGCGAGGGCCTGCCGCCCATCAAGTTCTTCGCAAACCGGGGCGGCAACACGCCCGAGCAGACCGAGCTGATGAAGCGTCAGCTCGCCCGCATCGGCGTGCAGCTCGATCCGCAGCTCGTCGACTTCTCGACGCTGATCGAGGCGACCAACAACCGCAAGGCGCCGATGTTCTCGTTCGCGTGGTCGAGCGATTACCCGGACGGCGAGAATAACCTCGCACTCTTCTATTCGCCGAACAAGGCCCCGGGCTCGAACCACTCGAACTACGAGCGGCCCGAGTTTGATCGTCTCTACGAGAAGATCCTGACCATGGGCCCGAGCCCCGAGCGGACGGCGATCTACGAGCAGATGCGCGACATGGTGATCGACGACGTGCCGTACATCGGCTCGCTCGCCCGCGAGCGGTTCTACCTGATCAACCCCTGGCTCGTGAATTGCAAGCCGACCGAGCGGTACTGGGGCTGGTTCAAGTACCTCGACGTGGACGAATCCAAGCGGCCCTGATCTCCCCTACGCTGTCTCTTCACTGACCTTCACCGCACCGCGGAGCTTGGCAACGATCCATGTGGGCCTACATCTTCAGGCGCGTCCTGTACAACATCCCGGTCTACCTCGGCATCGTGCTGCTCGTGATGGCGCTGCTGCGCGTCAATGACCCGGTGTACGCGTACCTCGGCAAGAACCCCACCGAAGAACAGATCGCCCAGCTCCGCACGGACATGGGGCTCGATGCGCCCTTCCTCGTGCAGTACGTCGACTTCCTTGGCGACATCGTGACGCTCTCCTTCGATGATCGCTCGTGGGACCAGAAGCGGCCTGTGCAGGACATGATCTTCGACGCGATCCCGCCGACCATGGCGATCACGATCCCGCAGCTGGTCATCACCGCGCTGCTCTCGATCGCGGCGGGCCTGATCTCGGCGTTTTACCGAGGGAGATGGCTCGATCGCGGGCTCGTCTTTGCGATGGTGCTCGGCATGAGCGTCTCGTACCTCGTGTACATCATTCTCGGTCAGTTCTTTGGCGCGTTCTGGCTCAGCGAGAAGCTCGGCTTCGAGCTCTTCGCGATCGAGGGCTACCAGGCCGGCGTGACCAACTGGTTCCACTACTGCGCGTTGCCCGTCGCGATCGGCGTGATCGTCGCGATGGGGTACGACACGCGGTTCTACCGCGCGGTCATGGTCGAGGAGTCCGGCAAGGACTACATCACGACAGCCGTCTCCAAGGGTGTTGGCAAGCGGCGGATCATGTTCGTGCACATGCTGAAGAACGCGATGATCCCGATCATCACGCGGATCATGATCACGCTGCCCTTCATTATCACGGGGTCGATCCTGCTCGAAATGTACTTCGGCATTCCCGGCATGGGCCGCACGCTCATCAATGCCGTGAACTCGAACGACTTTCCGGTGATCCAGGCGTTTGCGGCCCTGTTTGCCGCGTTCTTCATCGTCAGCCTCATTCTGACCGACGTGTGCTACGCGCTGGTCGATCCCCGCGTGAGGCTGAGCTAGATGATGCTGAAGCGTTTGCGAAAATCACGAGGCTTCCGCAAGTTCAAGCGAGATCGCGCCGCGATCGCGGCGTTGCTGATCGTTGGTGTCTATCTGCTGCTTTCGCTTTGGACGATCACGACCAACATCGCGCACAACATTGGCGAAAGCACCGGTGCGTTCTCGATTGAGGACAAGCCGTTGCTGGGTCTGTTGCTGCGCGATCGCACCGCCGACCGCGTCGGCCCCGGCCACATGGCCGGGCTCGGTGCCGAGCAGTCAACGGATCGCCGGGCCGAGCAGCTCGCGTTGTTCCTCTCTGAGGCCGACAAGGCGATGGTCTACATCGAGCGCAACCCCGAGGCGTCCCCGGAGGACCTCACCGACTTCGCGGTCGGCACGCGGGCGCTCGCGCCGGTCCCGCCCGCGCAGCTTCGGGTCATGCACGCCGAGCTGACCGAGGCGTTCGTCGCGAAGGACTCGCTGCTGGTGCAACGCAACGAGCTGTCCGGCGCGGTGCTGGCAACGGAGCGCATCCTCGCGACAGCCCAGACGCTCGAGACCAACCCGCCCGCCGAGCTCGAAGAGCGCGAGTTCGTGGTCGAGGAGCTCGCCTTTGCCTTGGAAGACCTCGCGACCGAGGTCGAGGCGTTCGTTTCCGAGGCGGCCGATCCAGGGGCGCTCGCGGATGTCGACACCGACGCGCTCTTCGTGCAGTTCGAGACGCTGCTGGACCTGCCCGACCCGCTGCCGTCGCCCGTGGTCGATGAGGCGTCGATCAGGGCGGTCGCGGAGGCGGCGCAGTCCCGTCTCGACCAGACCGAGGCCGACATCATCGCGTCGACCGATGCGATCGAGCCGTTCGCGTCGGCACTCTTCCCCGAGCCCGAGGGCTGGAACCGGCAGGCTGCCGAGTCGATCAAGCTCGCGGCTGGCACCGATCGCCAGGGCCGATCCATTCTGGTGCGGGCGCTCTACTCGGCGAAGATCGCGATCCAGGTGGGCGTGGTCGTCGGTCTGACGGCCGTGCTGATCGGCGCCGTGCTGGGCGGTGCGGCCGCGTACTTCGGCTCGTGGGTCGACGTGCTCGTGAACTGGCTGATCGCCACGCTGTCGTCGATTCCAAATATCGTGCTGCTCATCGTCCTCGCGGCGGCCTTCACCGGCTCGCGGTTCGAGGGCTCGCTGATCCCGCTCTATGTTGCCTTCGGCATGACCTTCTGGATCGGCCCGGCACGTGTGATCCGAGGCGAGGTGCTCAAAATCCGCGAGCTTGAGTTCGTTCAAGCCGCCACCGCCCTCGGCTACCCGCGTGTTTCGATTCTCGTGAAGCACGTTATCCCCAACACCGCGCACCTGATGTTCATCAACTTCGCGCTGCTGTTCATCGGCGCGGTCAAGGGCGAGGTGATCCTCACGTTCCTCGGCCTTGGGCTCAAGAACGGCGCGTCGTGGGGCATCATGATCCGGGAGTCGGCCTCCGAGGTCGCGGGCATCGGTTTCTTCTGGCAGATCGGCACCGCGACGCTCCTGATGTTCGGCTTGGTGCTTGCCTTCAACATCCTCACCGACGCACTCCAGGACGCGTTCGACCCGAAGCATGTTTCGTAGCGATCTCCGATGACGACCCAGCCGCCCATCCTGACCGTCCGCCACCTCACCACGCGATTCCGCACCGATCGCGGCGTCGTGACGGCTGTGGACGATGTGTCCTTCGATCTCTCGCCCGGAGAAACGCTCGGCATCGTCGGCGAGTCGGGCTGTGGCAAGACCGTCACGAGCAAGTCGATCATGCGGCTGCTGCCCTCGCACGTCACGATCATCGATCCCAAGTCCGAAATCATGCTTGGTGGCGTCAACCTAGCGCACGCTCCCGAGCCGGTCATGCGGACGGTTCGCGGCAAGAAGATTGCGATGATCTTCCAGGAGCCAATGACGAGCCTGAACCCGGTCTTCCGCATCGGCTGGCAGCTCGACGAGGCGCTCAAGCAGCACACCGATCTCTCGCGCCGCGACCGCCGCAAGCGGGCGATCGAGATGCTCGAACTCGTCGACATGCCCAACCCTGAGCGGCGGATCGACGAGTACCCGCACCAGCTCTCGGGCGGCATGCGGCAGCGCGTGATGATCGCGATGGCGCTGATCTGCGAGCCCGACATCCTCATCGCCGATGAGCCGACCACCGCGCTCGACGTGACGATCCAAGCGCAGATTCTTGACTTGATGAACAGCCTCAAGGAACGGCTCAACACCGCAACTATTCTGATCACCCACGACCTCGGCGTCGTCGCGCAGGTGTGCGACCGCGTGATGGTCATGTACGCCGGGCGGGTCATCGAGAACGCGCCGGTGCGCGATCTCTTCCACACGCCGCACCATCCGTACGCCAAGGCGCTGCTCGAATCGATCCCCAAGGCGGGCCGAAAGCAGCAGGGGGCCAGGCTGCCCGCGATCAAGGGCATCGTTCCATCGCTCTTCGATCTGCCCGCCGGCTGCCGATTCCAGGACCGCTGCGCGTACAAGCAGCAAAGGTGCGTCGACGTCGAGCCCGAGCTCGTCGATCGCGACGGCACCGCCCGGCCCGTCCGCTGCCACTTCCCCGTCAACACCACCGACCTCACCGTGAACGCGACGGGCCAATGACCATGGCGCTTCTTGAAGTCAACAACTTGGTCAAGCACTTCCCCGTCCGTGGCGGCGTGCTCAATCGCGTCCAGCGCAAAGTCCATGCGGTTAACGGCGTCACGTTCAACGTCAATCGCGGCGAGACAGTCGGCATCGTCGGCGAGTCTGGCTGCGGCAAGTCGACGCTCGGCAAGGCGGTCATCCGCCTCAGCGAGCCGACAGCAGGCACGATCAAGTACGACGACACCGAGATCACCGCGCTGCCCCACGCGGACCTCATGCCGTACCGCCGGAAGATGCAGATCATCTTCCAAGACCCGTACTCGTCGCTGAACCCTCGCCAGACGATCGCGGCGATGCTCAAAGAGGCGATCCGCTTCCACGGCATCGTGCCTCGTGATCAGATGGACGACTACATCACCGACCTGATCGCAAAGGTCGGCTTGCGGACGGATGCGCGAGACAAGTTCCCGCACGAGTTTTCGGGTGGGCAGCGTCAGCGCATCGGCATCGCCCGTGCGCTCGCGGTGAAGCCCGAGTTCATTGTCGCCGACGAGCCGGTTTCCGCGCTGGATGTTTCCATCCAGGCGCAGGTGCTCAACCTGATGATGGACCTCAAAGAAGAGTTCGGCCTCACGCTGCTCTTCATCTCGCACGACCTCAAGGTCGTCGAGCATTTCTGCGACCGCGTGCTGGTCATGTATCTCGGGCACGTCGTCGAGGAGCTTCCCTGCCAAGACCTGCACGCCCACGCGAAGCACCCGTACACGCGGGCGCTGCTCGGCGCGAACCCCATCGACGACCCCGACGACCGCCGGCCTTTAACGGTTCTCAAGGGTGACGTGCCGAGCCCCTTCGATCCGCCACCCGGCTGCCCGTTCACCGGGCGATGCCCGAAGGTGAGGGACGTGTGCCACACCGCGATGCCGAAGCTCGAGCCGGTCGGTGAGGGCAGCCATCGGGCCGCTTGCTACGCGCTCGACGACGCTTGACACGCTCTTCGCAGCCCGAGAGCCGACGGCGGAGCACCTGGTCAGCACGCGGGCGTCTTGTGTTACGCTTCGCGTATGGCCAAGGACGACCTGTTCGAGGAGTTGGTGCCCGACGACGATGACGAGACGTCATTCGGCAGCGACGACACCGACTTTCAAGAGACGCTCGCTTCGGACTCGACGGCGGGCACGCCCAAAGACAGCGACGGCGGTGTCGATGACGACACCGAGGCCGAGACGCTGATCGGCAAGAAGGGCGACGACAACTACGACTCGGACTTTCGCGAGACCTACGCGGGCGAGCCGGTCCGCGTGCCCGATCGCGGCCCCGATCCTGCCAATGAAACCACGCCCGAAGACGCTGAGACGTTCATGGGCGACGGCCCCGCGGAGACACGCGCGTCTGACTCCGACCTTGACGCAACGCTCGACACGCCGAGCCCCGCGTCGGGCTCGCTTGTGCCGCCGCCGGTGTCCTCCGGTGCGCTCCGGCCCACCAAGCCGTCGAACACCCGCTCGCCTGATAAGAAAAAGCCGGTCAAACCGCCACTTCCGAAGGCGATCGGCAAGTATCGGATCCTCAAAGAACTCGGCCAAGGTGGCATGGGCTCGGTCTACCTCGCCGAGCAAGAGCAGCCCCGGCGCAAGGTGGCGCTCAAGGTCATCCGCGCGGGGCTTGTGAATGAGCAGTTGCTCCGGCGATTCGATGCCGAGGCGCAGCTCCTCGGCAGGCTGAGCCATCCGGGCATCGGATTGATCTATGAGGCGGGCACGGCGATCACCGAGGCGGGCGAGACGCCGTACTTCGCGATGGAGTTCATCGACGGCGTCACGCTCGGCCAGCACATCAAGGACAACAAGCTCGGCACGCGCGCGCGTCTCGAGCTCTTCTCGAAGGTGTGCGACGCGGTCCAGCACGCCCACGCCAAGGGCATCATCCACCGCGACCTCAAGCCCGCGAACATCATGGTCGACCGCACGGGCCAGCCGAAGATCCTCGATTTCGGCGTTGCCCGCGCGACCGACTCAGATGTGCAAACCGCGACGCAGCAGACCGACGTCGGCCAGCTCATCGGTACGGAGCCCTACATGTCGCCCGAGCAGGTCACCGCCGATCCGGGCGACCTCGACACACGATCGGACGTCTACGCGCTCGGCGTGATCATGTACGAGCTGCTCGCGGGGAAGCTGCCCTACGACCTTCGCAAGAAGATGCTGCACGACGCGGTGCGCATCATCCGCGAGGATGAGCCGACGCGATTGTCGGCGATCAACAAGGTCTTCCGCGGCGACGTCGAGACGATCGTCCAGAAGTCGCTCGAGAAGGGCAAGGAGCGGAGGTACCAGTCGGCCAATGACCTGGCTGCGGACATCCGCCGGTACTTGTCGGACGAGCCGATCCAGGCACGCCCGCCATCAACGAAGTACCAACTCCAAAAGTTTGCCAAGCGAAACAAGGCGCTCGTCGCGGGTGCTGCAGGTGTCTTCGTCGCGCTTGTGGTGGGCTTGATCGCGTCGACAACGTTTATGGTGCGGGCGATGGCTGCCGAGCGGCAGGCGGAGGCGAACTTCGTCGAGGCCGAGACCCAGCGGCAACTCGCCCAAGAGAACCTCAGCGAGGCCGAGACGCAGCGTGCTCGCGCCGAGTCGAGTCTTGCCGAGGCAGAGCGTCAGCGCGTCCTCGCCGAGGAGAACTTTGTCGAGGCCGAAACGCAGCGTGAGCGGGCTTTGCAGTCGTTCGAGCAGGCCGAGAGCGAGCGTGTGCGTGCTGTTGCCGCCGAGCAGCGCGCATCGCAGCGGTTTACGCAAGTCCGCACGCTCGCTCGTACGTTCATCTTCGACTTCCACGACCAGATCCAGAACCTGCCGGGATCGATCCCTGCCCGCGAACTCCTTGTGTCGACCGCGTCGGGCTATCTCGACAACCTCGTGAACGACGCGGGCGATGACCCGACGCTGCAGATCGATATCGCCGCGGCGTACCGCAAGGTCGGCGACGTGCAGGGCTTGCCGGGGCAGCCCAACCTGGGCGACACCGCGGGTGCGATGGTGTCGTACACGCGTTCGCTCGCGCTGCTCGACGCGCTTCCCGAGGGCGTGGGCGATCCCGCGGCGTTGAGCTTTGAGCGCGCCACGGTGCTCAATCGCATCGGTGACATCCACGCCGTGACCGGTCGGCCCGATCTTGCGCTCGAGCGGCACCGAGAGGCGCTCGGCTTGCGTGAAGCACTCGCACGGCGCGCGGGCTCGGAGCGCCTCTCGCTCGCGGTTACCGAGTCATTGCTCGCGGTTGGGCGTGACCTCGCGGCGCTTGGCGATATCGAGGCCGCGGCGATCGAGACGCAGCGGGCGGTCGGCGTGCGGGCCCAGATCGCGTCGGGCGATGCTGCCTCGCCGAGCACCCGGCGGGCCCTCGCGCTCGGACATCAGCAGCTCGCCGAGATTTACATCCGCACGCGTGACTTTGAGCGAGCGCTCGGCGCGCTGCGCGAAGCTCGGCAGATCGATGCGGATTCGCTGCGTGACGATGCTGCCAACGCCTCGGCCCGTCACGGCCTGGCCCGCACGTACATCCTGATCGGCGACGCGAACATCGCGCTCGGCCGATTCACCGACGCGGGCGACGTGTACACGTTCGCCCGGACTATCTCGGTGGATCTGGCGCGTCGTGATCCCGACGATCAGCTCGCCCGGGCAGGTCTCGCGTCTGCCGACCTTGCGATCGGGCGGATGCGAGCGATCAAGGGCGAGGTGCCCGGGGCGCTGGCGGCGTTCCGATCCGCCGCGTCCGAGGCCGACAGCCTGCTCGCGGCCGACCCGGCGAACCTGCCGATCCGCAACGCTGCGTCGCGTGCGCACGAGTCCATCGGCGACATGCTCGGGCGACTCGGCGAGCGTGACGACGCGCTGGTTGCGTATGTGGCTGCGCGTGATCTGATCGCACCCATCCATGCGGCCGACGCGAACAACCGCGACGCGGCCCGCCGACTCGCGATTGCGACGAGCAAGGTCGGTCAGACGCGGGACGCGTTGGGCGACGCCGCGTCTGCGCTCGCAGAACTCACCGCGGCCCATGGCCTCGCAACCGCCCTTGCGGATGTGCCCGGTGCGACGGGCGCCGATCTCCGGCTCGCTGCGACGTGCGACTATCTGCTAGCGGCCCTTCACGGCCGGTTGGCGTCGGTCGCGACGGACCCCGGCGTTGCTGCCGAGCAGTCGGCAGCGTCGCGGGGGTTCCTCATCGCGTGCGCTGAGCGATTCGCCGCTTTGCGAGACGCGGGCCTGCTGGACGCTGCCGACGCGGACCTGCCCGAGCGGCTCATGGAGCAGGCCCAGGGCGACCCCGACGCCGAGGCTCCTGACGGCACCCCCTCGGCCAGTGCTGGCGGCTAGGACGACTGGCGTCGTCGCCCTCTCAAACCCACGCCCTGATCCGGCCTGGATGGCCGTCTACGGGCGTCGTAGGTGCAAAAACAAACATGCCGGCTCCAGAGGAACCGGCATGCTTGGAAATTCGGCTGCGTGTGTCCGCCCGCAGCTGAATTAGGAGGAGAGAGACAAGACTTTCACAAACTGCCACAGGAATCGCAGCGTGCCAGCTGTAGGGGCCGTTTTTCTTGGCCCTTGGGCGTAAGTGTCTGTGAAATAGGTACTTGCGATATCAAAAAAGTCCCCGCCAGTTAAGCCGGGGACTCTGAAGGGTTGTGTGAGGCCCGGAACGATGCCCCGGCGAGACGAAGGTTGCTCGGGCGAGCAGTCGGGCGCGGGAGGTTTCAGGCCCCGGAAGTGGCGGCCTCGTACCGCTGGCCCACAGCGGCCCAGTCGATGACGTTCATGAACGCCTCAACATAGGCCGCCCGGCGGTTCTGATACCGCAGGTAGTAGGCGTGCTCCCAGACATCCAGGCCCAGCAGGGGCGCCACGCCGGTCATCATCAGGTCCTGCTGTTTCTCGCCCTTGATCACCAGCAGGCTGCCCGTGACGGGGTCGTGGACCAGCCAGCCCCAGCCGGACGCCTCAACCGCCCGTGACGCGGCCTTGAACTGCCACAAGCCCTGCTCGACCGAGCCGAACGACGCCCGCATCGCCTCGGCGCGCGGGCCCGTGGGGCCGCCCCCGCCGCCATGGCCGGCCGGCTTCATCGAGTACCAGAACAGCGTATGGTTGACGTGCCCCGAGCCGTGGAAGCTGACCTCGCGGGACCAGTGCTTCACAAGGCCCGCGTCCCGGGCTTGCCGGGCCGAGGTGAGCTCGGCGAGGGCCCGGTTAAGCCCACGCACGTACCCCGCGTGGTGCTTCGAGTGGTGGATCTCCATCGTCTGCGCGTCGATGTGCGGCTCGAGCGCGTCGTATGCGTAGGGCAACGGCGGCAAGGTGTACTCGCGCGCGGCTGCGTCCCACCCGAGCTGATCCGCGGTGAGCAGCGCCCGGCGCGATGCGACGACCACGCTCGGTGCCGCGACGGCAGCCGCGACTCCGGCGCCAATGGCGGCGCGGCGTGTGACGGTGAGTGAATCGGTCACGGACTCTTCGTGATGCATAAAGCAAGTCTCCCAATCGGGCTCGATGAACAGCATCGTGATCACGGATCACGTGTCGTGCTTCGTTCGTCAGGCTATGGGGAGATTCGGCGAACTGCGAATCGCGGGCTGCTCGAGTTACTCGGCCGAGTCGATCGATTGGCTAGGGTAGATCCGCTTCCAGTCATCTCGCATCGAGACGATGAGCCAGCCGCGTGCGTCGGCCTCGTCGAGCCCGCGGACGAGCTTGCCGATATGCGAGTCGCGGTCGTAGGCGTATTCGCGGGCCGCGTCGTCGTGGTGGACGAGGATGCCGAGGCGTGGCCCCGCGCCGGCGGTGCTCCACTCAAGCATCTGGAAGTCGCCGTCGGAGTTGCCGACCGCGATCGTCGGGCGCCGGCCGATGACGTGATGGATGCCGACCGGCTTGCCGGCTTTGTCGTCGATGAACGCGATCTCGCCGTTCTTTACGACGCGCGGGCCGGCGTCGTCGGAGATGTACTCGGCGGTCAGCATGCTGCCCATGACCTGCTCGGGCGGGATGCCGTAGGCACGCTCGGAGAAGACGCGGATGAAGTCGATGCCGCCGCCCGAGACGATGAATGTCTTGTACCCGTTGTCGCGAAGGTACTCGAGCATCTCGACCATGGAGGCGTAGATCATTTCGTCGTAGCGCATGCCGGTGTCGGGGTGGCGTGCGGTCGTGAGCCACTGGTTGACCTCGGCGGCGAACTGCTCGTCGGTCCGGCCGCCGTGTGTCGCGGCGAACAGCTCGAGCAGCGCCTCGTGCCCCTGTCTGGCGAGGGTCTTCACATCGCCCGCGAGCGCGGAACGGAAGGGCTCTGTCGTGCGCCACTCGGGGTGCTGATCGGCCTCGGCCTGGACGCGGTCGATCGCATAGCGGAGCTGGAAGTAGTAGGGCTGCTCGCCCCAGAGCGTGCCGTCGTTGTCAAAGACGGCGATGCGCTCCGGCTCGGGCACGAAGTCGGCGCTGCCCGGAGTGGTCGTGCGCGACACAAAATCAGTGAGCGTGTTGCGTGTTTCGGTGTTGTTCCAAGACTCGAGCCGCGGCGATGACGCGCAGCCCACCATCGAAAGCGCAATGGTGGAAGCAAGGACTGCGCTGGTGCAGAGCGACAAGGGTTTGCGAATCATCGCGTCGGTCTCCAAGGGGTGCGTGTGCGTTCCGTCGTTGACGGCGTGTGGGTCAGAATGTAATTCGGAGGGCGGCGTACGGCCCGTGCAGCAGCACGTCGTACTCGAAGCGCTCCGCGCCGTGGCCGTCGCTGTAATCGGCGTCGAGCGCGCGGTAGCCGGCCTGCAGAACGATGCGTTGCGCGAGCCTGACGTCGATGCCAGCGAGCGCGCTCCAGGTGAAGTCCGAGCCGCCAGCGCCGATGTCTCCGCGAAGGCGGAACGCGACGTGATCGTTCAGCGTCAGATGGGCGCGGGCACCGATGAAGCCGTCCGCCCATGTCTGTGTACCCGAGAAACTGTCGCGGGTCGAGCTGTCGATGTCGAGGCTCAGCGTCCGGATGCGCACGCCGCCAAGCGGCTCCAGCGTCACGCCCGGCCCGGGGGGGACGTCGTCGGCACCGACGAGCGTGTAGGCGGCGCCGAGCTCGAAGATGCCCTGGTCTTGCCGCACATCGGCCTCGCCCGACTCAGTCGGGATGTCGTTGGACTCGAGGCTGAGGTACATCGCATCGGCGAAGAACGTGAGGCGGTCGCGGGCGAGCTCGGCGTGGAGCGCGACGGCGAAATTGAAGTTGTCCGTGATCGTCTCGAACGTCTCGCCGATTTCGAGATCAATATCCGCGGGCATGCCATTGATCGCGACGGTGCCGCTCTGAGCCGGGATCCAGAGATACGGCATGAGCTCGAGTTTCCAGGGCGACTGTGCTTGGTCGAGCGACACAGCAGCAGGCTCTTGGGTCTCGATAGCGACCGGCACAGCTTGGGCCGCCGCTTCGCTGACGCAGCCGACGGCAGCGACGAGCCCGGCGATAAGCAATGCTTCGGCGGTCTTTGGAAGCGCGTGGGTCATGTGATCTCCGAGACTGTCGCGGGCAGGAAAGGCCCGGGCCGCGCTCTCGCGCGACCCGAGGTTGTGGGTGTGATCAACGGCCGCGGGCGGCGTCCTCGATCTGCTTCTGAACAGCTTCGAGATTGAAAGAACCGGCCGACTGGCTCGGCGGGTAGTCCTGGAGAGTCTGGAAGAATCGGGCCGCGAGTTGCTGCATGGGCACGATCGCGAACGCGCGATCCAGCACCCAGTCGTTGTAGGTGTTCGCGTCGATCTGGGCCTTCTCGAAGGGGTCTCGGCGGAGGTTGAAGATGAGCGGAACGCGGAGCTCGGTGAAGGGTTCGCGCCAGATCTCGAAGGCGTCTGCGCGGTTCTCAAGGAAGACCGCCTTCCAGTCGCCGAGGCGGATCGCAACGACGTTGCCATCGTCATTGACGTAGATGAACTCCTTGCGGGGCGAGGCGGAGATGTTCTCTTCGAATGTCTCGTACCCATCGGCGTTCGCGAAGTATTCGGTCATGTCATAGCCGTCGAGGTGCTGGCGATAGGTCCGGCCGATGGCCTCGAACCCGTCGAGCATGTCCTCGGCGAGGTCCGGCTTGCCTGCGGCGCTGGCAAAGGTCGTCATCCAGTCCTCGTGGGCAACGATGCCGTTGAGCGTGTGGCCGGCGGGCCACTGCTCGGGCCAACGCACGAACGCGGGCACGCGGTACGCACCCTCCCAGTTCGAGTTCTTCTCCTTGCGGAAGGGGGTGTATCCCGCATCGGGCCAGGTGTTGAAGTGGGGGCCGTTGTCTGTCGAGTACATGACGATCGTGTTGTCGGCGATGCCGAGTTCGTCGAGCAGATCGAGGAAGAGGCCGATGTGCATGTCGTGCTCGACCATGCCGTCGTGGTACTCGTTGCCGCGCGGGCCCGAGAGGCCGGTGTGCTCTTCCTTCACGTGCGTGCGGAAGTGCATGCGGGTGCCGTTCCACCAGCAGAACCATGGCTCGCCCGCGGCGTGCTGCTCGCGGATCCACGCGATGGCAGCCTCGCTGCTCTCATCGTCGATCGTTACCATCCGCTTCTTGGTGAGCGGGCCGGTGTTCTCGAAGGTCTGGGTGCCGTCGGCGTTCCGGCGGGTTTTGAGCACGCCGCGCGGGCCGTAGGTCTCAAGGAACGTGCGGCCATCGGGCATCTCAAAGTCGCGGGGGTAGTCGCGGTTCTCCGGCTCTTCCTCTGCGTTGAGGTGGTAAAGGTTGCCGAAGAACACGTCGAAGCCGTGGTTGGTCGGGAGATGCTCGTCGCGGTCGCCGAAGTGGTTCTTACCGAACTGCGCGGTGGAGTAGCCGAGCTCTTTGAGGACGGCCGCGATGGTGATGTCCTGCTCTTGCCATCCCTCCTTGGCGCCGGGGAGGCCGACCTTGGTCATGCCCGTGCGAAGTGGGACGGTGCCGCCGATGAATGCCGCACGTCCGGCGGTGCACGATTGCTGGGCGTAGTAGTCGGTGAACGACAGGCCCTCTTGCGCGATGCGGTCGATGTTGGGCGTGTGATAGCCCATCATGCCGCGGTTGTTGTGCGAGATGTTCCATGTGCCGATGTCGTCACCCCAAATGACCAGGATGTTCGGCTTGTCCTGCGCCATCGCGACGCAGCTCGTGATCGCCGCTGTGGCGAGCGCGAGCATTCCCTTTGTGAATCCCATCAAGTGTCTTCCCTTCGTGTGGCCAAGTAAGTGCTGACCGACTGAATGCGGCCGGGTGCCGCTGACGTTCTACTTTTCGCCCGACGCGGGCGGTGGAAACTCATCGCTGGTCTCTCGCACGAGGCGGAAGCCCACGTGCGCCATGCCGGTGTCTGGCGTGCAGCCCATGCGTGCCGACGGGCGGTAGCTTGAGCAGTACGACGCGTGGCACAAGAACGACCCGCCGCGCTGCACGCGCGACACGGGTGCGTTCGGATTGCGCGGGTCGCGCGAAGAGCTTGGCCCTTGCGGATTGCTCACCGTGCCCTTTGGGCCCGCAGCCATTCGACGGCGTGCGTACTCATCCACGCGGAACTGATCCGAACACCACTCCCAGACGTTGCCCGCCATGTCGTGCAGGCCGAAGCCGTTTGCCGGGAATGACGCGACGGGTGCGGTCGTGAGGTAGCCGTCTTCCTGCGTGTTGCGGACCGGAAACTCGCCCTGCCAGACGTTTGCGTGCGAGGGATCGATGTCTTGCTCGCCCCAGACGAAGTGCGCGCTGGGAAGGCCGCCACGTGCTGCGAGTTCCCATTCGGACTCGGTGGGCAGTCGCCCGCCCGCCCACTCGCAATACGCGAGCGCGTCATCGTGCGAAACGTGCACCACCGGGTAGTTCTCGCGACCTTCGATCGTGCTGCCCGGCCCCTCGGGCGCACGCCAGCTCGCGCCGATGGTCCAGGCCCACCAGTCGTGCACGTCCTGCGGATCGGTGCCGGGCTCCGGAAACGTGAACACAAGCGAGCCAGGCGCGAGCATGTCATTGCTGGGCTTGGGTGTGCCGGGCGGCAACTGCGTGCGCAGCTCTTCCCAGTCGACCGCACGCTCGGCGGTGGTGACGTAGCCGGTCTCGCGAACGAAGTCGGCGAACTGCGCGTTGGTGACTTCTGTGACGCCCATCCAGAAGCCGTCGACACGCACCCGATGCACGGGGCGCTCGTCGGGCCGAGCGTCGGGCCGCGTCGACCCCATCATGAACGAGCCGCCGGGGATCCACGCCATTTCTGGCTCAGTCTGAGACTGGGCGATCGCGGTCTGCGTCATGCACAGTGCAATGAAAAATACTGCTCGTCGCATAGCGGCGGCAGCATAGCAAGGTGCAATGGTTGGGTATCACCGAGGGTAACGCGAAATGCTTCGGGCCGTCACGTTGCAGGGAAAGTGGGGGTTCCCTGACACATGATTGTCCCGGGCGGATAACCGCGAGTTGTTACGCCTCTTCGCCGACAGCCCAGCGGAAGAACGCCTTCACGTCGCCGCCATCGCCAAGGATCTCGCGGACGGTCTTGGAAGGGTCGATGACGTAGGGCTGCTCGAGCAGAGCAACTTCGGCGAAGAACTTCTTCATGCCGCCCTCGACCATCTTTTCCGCGATCTCCTGGGGCTTGCCGGACTCCACGGCCTGGTCGATGCGGAACTTACGCTCGCGCTCGACCTTGTCGGCGGGAATGTCGTCGGCGGACACGCCCAGCGGGCGGGGGACCGCCGCGGTGACGTGCATGCCGATCTGGCGGAGTGTCTCCTGCGAGACATCGCCGGTCGCGTGGATGAGCACGCCGGTCTTGCCGTCGTGGTGGATGTACGAGCCGAAGGTGCCTTCGCCGTCGACCTTGTGGGCGCGAGCGATCGAGATGTTCTCGCCGGTCGAGATGCGGATGTCGTCGATGATCGCCGTCATGTCGTCGGTGGTCGCGACGTCACCGGCGCCCGCACCGAGGGCTGCCTCGGCAAGCTTGTTAGCTGCGTTGATAAAGTTGTCGTTCTTCGCCGTGAAGTCGGTCTCGGCGCGGAGCTCGAGGATGGCAGCGCCGCCGTCGCCCACGGCGATGCCGATGCGACCCTCGCCCGCGGCGCGGTCGAGCTTGGTCTCCATCTTGCCCTTGAGCTTCTTGCGGAGCAGGTCCTCGGCCTGGTCGATGTCGCCACCGGCCTCGCCGAGCGCCTTCTTGCACTCCATCATCGCAAGCCCGGTGCGGTTCCGCAGGGCCATCACGTCCTTCGCGCTGATCTGGGTCATCACAGTCATTCCTCACAAGTGTCGTGTCGCAGGCCGGGTCGCTTGGTGCCCGGTCCTGTTCGTGGTCGTTCGTGCTGCCCATGGCGGGCACCGAGGGCGACGTGCGATCGGTGCTGCCATTGGCTCGATGTAATCGATGGCCGATCGCGGGTGCGATCCGCCAAGAGTTCTACTTATTCCGAGGCGGGTGCCGACGCGGCGGGAGCGGTTTCCGCGGCGGGTGCCGGTGTGTCGCTGCTCGCGCTGGCATCGCGGCCGGCTTCGTCCGAACGGAACTGGGCCCGGCGGCTGCGGCGCGGACGATCGCCGCCCTCGTCATCATCGGCACCGGCCTGCACCGCGGAGACGGCCCGGCTCTGCTTGCCGTCGTGGCACGCCTTGCACAGCTCGCGGATGACCACGTCGATCGAGCGCATCGAGTCGTCGTTGCCCGGAATGGGAATGTCAACCAGGTCCGGGTCCCCGTCGGAGTCGACGAGCGAGATCGTCGGGATGCCAAGCTTGCGGGCTTCGCGCAGAGCGGTCGACTCGTGGCGTGCGTCGATCACGACGACCGCGCCGGGGAGCTGCTCCATGCGGCGGATGCCGTCGAGGTTCCGCTTGATCTTCTTCATCTCGCGGCGGAGCTGGCTCTCCATCTTCTTGGAGTACGACTGGAAGTTGTCGTTCGCCTCGATCGCCTCGAGCTCCTCAAGTCGCTTGAGGCGTGCGCGGATCGTGCGGAAGTTGGTCAGGATGCCACCGAGCCAACGCTCGGTGACGTAGTGCATCTCCACGGCGGGCACGTGCTCCTCGAGCACGTTCTTTGCCTGACGCTTGGTACCGACGAAGACCACGTCCTTACCGCCGGCGACGGTCTTTGTGATGAACTTCTTGGCGAGCAGGAGACCCTTGACGGTCTCCTTGATGTCGATGATGTGGATGCCGTTGCGCTTGGCATAGATGTACGGCTGCATCTTCGGGTTCCAGCCGCTGGTGCGCTGGCCGAAGTGGATGCCGGCTTCGATGAGATCCTGAACGAGTGGGTTGGCCATGGGGTGGCCCGACCTTTCTTTGTCAGCGTCACCGGCGGTCGCGGGCCAACCCGGCGTGCCACGCGTGCGTGGTGCCGGCGAGATCGCCACAGGGCGCTTCGGTTGGGCGGCTGACGCGTCAGCGTGCCCGAGCGTTGAATACACATCTGCGAGATGGTCGGCCAGACCGTCCCGCGAGCACTCCCAGCGGAGCCGCTGCAAGCCCAGAAGGATAGGCCCGAGCCGATCACCGGTCGATATGCCAGGCCGCCTGAGGCTTGACCCGGCGTCGCGTTCGGCAAAGACTCTCCCAAGCCGGTCCAATCCCGGCACAGCCCCCCAAAGCTGCCTGTGGCAGCAGCAAGGGGCTCCCGGCCCTGAAAAGGGTTGCCGGGCGCATAGCTCAGTTGGCTAGAGCGCTGCCGTCACATGGCAGAGGTCACAGGTTCAAGTCCTGTTGCGCCTATTACCCCCGCTGCATCGCATGGCAGGCCGTTCGGGGACCCCCTTTACAACGCAATCAACGCGTGTTGCAGGCCTTCGCAAACAGGCTTTGCGATGCCGTGCGTCGTGATTCCGGCGCTGACTGCACCGGATTTTGCACCGCTTGCTCGAAGTGGTCTTCCGTCACTTGAAGGTAGTGCTTCTCTGCGATGGCGACGGTGTGGCCAACCCAAGCGGCAACGACGTGCGCCGGGAACTGCTCGACGAGCTCGGTCTCGCGGGTCGCGCGCATGTTCTGCCACAGTCGCGGCCAAGGCTTGAGGCCAACCGTGGTGATATCTCGGAGCAGCCGCGTTCGCAGATTGACGTTCGACATGCGGTACCGCGTGATGACAGGGGCTCCAGGTCTGGCGTCTGCAGGCCGTGCCGCGAGCAGGTGCGTCCGAAGCTCAGGGAACAGCGGCATGAGACGTTGTCCACCGTCGGGGTGATGCTCGGTCTTGGGGCTCTTGACGCGCAGTCGCCCGCGCTCGAAGTCGATGTCGCCCCCGTAGGGTCCAAAAACTCAGCCGGTGCCAGATCGTCAAGAGTTGGGCGGCCGACGGCTGGTTGAACGCCGGACATGCGCACGGCAACATAGCCGAGAGGAGCTCGGCATCGGTCGTCGGACCTTGGAATTCGGGGATTCAGGCTGCGCGGCGGTACGAGCGGATCAGGCCGCCAAGCTGCTCGTCGCAAACGACAGTACCGTTGTCGGTAGCTGACTCCGAACTCGGCGTGAGCAGTTCGTTATCCATGCCCTGGTGCGGTCGCTCTCGGTTGTAGTGATCGACATACGCATCGATGGCCTCGGTCACGTTGCGCTCGCCGATCGGGACGATGCGGCTCAGGCATTCGTGTCTGATCGATCGAACGAAGCGCTCCGCGTACGCGTTGAGATTTGGGCTCCGCGGCGGGAGCCTGACCGCTCGCACGCCGCACGCGGCCAGCGCGTTCGTCATGGCCTGCGTAAAGAGCGGGTCCCGGTCGTGGATGAGATGTGTGTGGTGACGCAGAAACCCGTCGAAGCTGTCGAGCTGACGACGCAGCGCGTTGCAAACCCATTGCCCTTGCGGCTGCGCGTTGATGCCGACGATCTCGACCCGGCGCGTGGCAACATCGATCACGAACAGCACGTGGAAACGCGTGAGGCCTCTCGTGGTCCATGCCTCAACCGTGAAGAAGTCCATCGCGGCGACTGAGCTCCAGTGCATCTTGAGGAACTCCGCCCAGGTCGTTCGGGTCGATCGCAGTGGGGCGGGTTCGAGTCCGTGCTGGCGGAGGATGTTGGCGACGGTGGTGCGGGCGACCCGGTGGCCGACCTTCCGGAGCTCGCCCTCGATCCGCTCGTAGCCCCAGTGGCGATTCTCCGTGGCCATGCGGATGACCAGGTCGCGGATGGCTGGCATGACGCCGGGTCGCCCGGCTCTTTGTGATCTGCTGCCGTCATACTTCCGGGCGACGAGCGTTCGGTGCCAGCGCAGGATGGTGTCGGGCGTGACGATGGAGCAGATCTCGGAGAGCGTCTTTCGCCCAACGGCTTTGCCGAGCACGGCGAGCCGGCGGCGATCGACATCGGTGAGCCGAATCCGCCGCGGGCCGATCTGCTCTCGGAGGACCTGGTTCTCTACCTTGAGATACTCGATCACTCGCTGCTGGTGCTCATTGAGTACGCCCGCGAGCATCACGCTGAGGAGTTGCCAGGGATAGGGATTGGCTCGCATCCATGGAAGGGTACGGATCAGCGCCCCAGGATTGGCGTCGGCTGAGTTTTTGGACCCTACGGGATCAGTGAGCGCGGTGGCAGACGCCTCGCCATCGAAAGCGTCGTATCACTCCGTAACGAAGTCACCCTCCGGCCAATCACACGAAACTATCAGGATCTCAACGTGTCACGACCCCCAGTGCAACGCCGGAGCCGAATCACTCATCGCCCACGCCTTGAGGTACAGCCGCCCCAGGATGGTCTTGGGCGGTTTGTACAAGAGCAGCTAATCAAGCTGTTGGTCATAAGCTTGCCGATCGCGGGCCTGGTCATCTACTTCAATGGTTCGCTCGCGCATTGGACCGAGATCAATCGCCGTGAGGCGCTGCGCTTCCAGCAAGAAAATGAGAACGCTCGGCAGAAGAATCGACTTTGGGGAGAATTGCACGATGAGCTTGCGGACCTGACGGTCGAGCTCACGAACGCCGCACTCTCCGTGGCGTCATCCTCAGGCCGTGTGGGCGTTCCCGAGCCGACCGACTCGCGAATGGGAGCTTTCCTCGAAGTCGAACAGCGTCTTGAACAAACCCTCATGAGGATCCGTGGCTACGGTCGGCGCGATCGCGATGACCAGAAGCTCGACAGTCAGATATCGAGAGTTGCTCGGAGCCGAGTTTCGGTGAGGCAGGTGCTCGTGCGGCAACGGATGGGCTCGATGGCCGTGGAAACACTCGAAGGAGCGTCGCCATACGACGAGGCCGATGCCGTGCGGCTTTACGGTGCGCTGGGCGAATTCGATTGGGACGCTCGTGAGCTGCGTGCGATGTTGCTCGATCTTGAGTATGTGCCCGTGCCATACTCGCCGCTGAATTCGGACTCACCATGAGCACAACAGACTTGCCGGTTGGCGACAGGTGGCTGGTACGGTCCTCGTACAACGCTACTCGGCGGACCGCTCGATGATTAAGCGACTGCCGCAGTCTCCTGGGTACTTCCGCGGGTCGAGTTCGTCCTCGAACGCAAATCCAGAGTCGCCAGTTACTCCTGGAACGAGGGCAGTGTGGCTGCCTTGCCCGGTAGCAAAGGCTTGATTTGTACTCGATCCCTCACCCCGCGAATGGACCAAGAAACGGGTACGAGCGCAGGGGCTTCGAGAAATGCTGGGCCTTGGCTGGCGAGGTGGCAAACGAGATCAGAACGAATGGAGCGATGAGTGAGAGCGTGCGGGCTGAGAGCATGGGGCAGAGCTCCATCGTGTGTTGCGGGGTGGCGTGTGGGCCGACTGCCGGCACTGTGAAGCATGCGGCGGTGATCGCGGGATCGCGCCGAGAGAGCGGCGACGCCTATCGGGCACGTCCCATGGTGCAAGAGCCTGACCGGTCTGCCGCGAGGCCTAACGGTCAGGGGCTAGACTCTATTGCGACCGAGTCTCAGTTGCAACGGAGGTTTGCCATGAAGTTGTTTGTTCGCGCGGCTTGTGTTGCCGCCGCTTCGGCCGTGTTGATCTCATCCGCTACGGCCGCGAACGTCGTGAATGTCTACACGGCGCGTCACTACGACACGGACGCCGCGTTGCTCGAGCGGTTCACAGAGCAGACCGGTATCGAGGTGAATCTCATCGAAGGGAAGTCGGATGCTTTGCTCGAGCGTCTGGTCCGCGAGGGGGATCGCAGCCCGGCGGATGTCTTCATCACGGTCGATGCCGGTCGCCTCCATCGCGCCGTCGAGGCAGGCGTGCTCTCTTCCGTTGAGTCGCCCGTGCTCGCGGCAGCGGTTCCGGCGTCCGCCCGTCATCCGGACGGCCTGTGGTACGGCCTCGCCAAGCGTGCCCGCGTGCTCGTGGTGTCACGTGAGCGGGTTCCGGACACCGTTGAGACGCTTGACTACGAGATGCTGGCTCTGCCCGAGTGGCGTGGGCGGGTGCTCAGCCGGAGTTCGTCGAACATCTACACGCAGTCGCTTGTCGCATCGATGATCGAGACGCGTGGCGACGCAGCGACCGAGGCGTGGTGCGAGGGGATCGTGGCCAACTTCGCTCGGCGGCCGCAGGGCGGCGACCGCGATCAGATCCGCGCTGTCGCTGCCGGTGAGGGCGATGTCGCGATCGTCAACCATTACTACTACCTACGGATGCTCGAGGGCAACGCGGCGGATCGGGCCGCAGCTGAATCTGTGCGCGTGATCTTCCCCAACCAGTCCGATCACGGCACGCACGTGAACTTCTCGGGTGGCGGCGTTGTTGCGCGCGCGCCGAACCGTGAGAACGCGGTCGCGCTGCTGGAGTTTCTCGTTCAAAACGAGGCACAATCGGCATTTGCGGCTGGGAATCAGGAGTTTCCGGTCGTCGAGGGCGCTGCGACGACGTCGTTGGTTGCGGAACTCGGGCCGTTCGTTGAGTCCACGGTGAATGCTGAGGCACTTGGCCTGCACAACGCCGCGGCGGTCCGAATGATGGATCGTGCTGGATGGCGATAGGTAATCGCGACATCTCGTCTGTTGCAACTCGGCACGAATCTTCCCCGGCGCTTTGCCGATGACACATGCTTCCAGCACACTGCGGCGTCGGACCGTGCCGGTTCATGCCGGGCGGCGATTGCGGCCGAGCGGATGGGCGTGGGCAGCGTGGGCCTGCGCGACGCTCGTCCTCGTCCCGCTCGCGGCGGTCATGCTGACCGCCATGGGCGACTCCGAGGGTGCGCTCCAGCATCTTGTTGAGACCCGCCTGCTCGACTATGTGGTCAACACGGTGCTGCTGACGGCGGGTGTCACAATGATCGCCACGGTCGTTGGTGTCTCGACGGCATGGATCGTCACTGAGCACGACTTCCCCGGCCGGAGAATCGTGTCGTGGGCTCTCATCGTTCCGCTCGCGGTGCCCTCGTACATCGCTGCGTATGCCATGGCTGATCTGCTGCAATTCAGCGGCCCGGTGCAAACGTGGATGCGTGGTGCAGCGAGGCTGACGCGCAACGAGTATTGGTTCCCGAACATCCGCTCGCTGGGCGGCGCGTGCTTCATACTCGGATTTGGTCTCTATCCCTACGTGTACTTGGCGGCGAGGGCGGCGTTTGCGGAGCAGTCGCGGGCCTACTACGAGGCGGGCCTGGTGCTCGGGCATGGCCCGCTTCGCTCGGTGTTGCGAATCGTGGTCCCCATCGCTCGCCCGGCCATTGTCGCCGCGGTGCTGCTCGTCGTGATGGAGACGGTCGGGGAGTTCGGCGCGGTCCAGCACTGCGGCGTGGACACGTTCGCGACCGGCATCTACAGAACGTGGATCGGGCTCGGCTCGCTTACGGCAGCCGCTCAGCTCTCGATGATTGCGCTCGCGGGCATCGCGATTGTTATCTTAGTCGACGCGCTGAATCGCCGCGGACTCGCGTTCCATAACGCGACCGTGCGCGGTGTTCACAGGCACCGGCGTCCTCTCGGTCGCGCCGTGGGGACCGGGACGCTGCTCGTCTGCGCTGCGCCGGTTCTTTGTGGTGCTGTCGTTCCCGTCGCGTACCTGGCACTGCTCGCGGCCCGGGCGGACGCGGTATCGACCCTTGTCGACCATACTCGGAACACGGCGCTCGTTGCGGCGGCCGCCGCGACGCTGGCTGTGTGTCTTGGTGTGGTGCTCGCCTACGCGCCGCGAATCTCTCGGCGGGCAAAGGCGGGCGCAGCGCGTGATCTCTGCAGGCTCGGCTACGCGATCCCTGGTCCGATCGTCGCGATCGGCGTGCTCGTCTCGCTGGCAGCGTTTGACCGGCTCGCAGATCGAGTGTTCGTCGGTGTCCTCGGAAGTGGTGCCGAGGCAAGGCTCTGGATGAGTGGCACAGTCGTCGCGTTGTTGCTTGCCTATCAGACGCGTTTTCTGTCCATCGCGATCTCGATGATTGACGGTGGCTTCCTGCGACAAAAGCCTTCGATTGCGGACGCGTGCGCGACGCTCGGCGTAGGACCTTTCCGTGCGCTCACGCGTGTGCATCTGCCAGCGATGAAGGTCTCGCTTCTCGTTGCCGGCCTGCTGGTATTTGTTGACGTTGCGAAGGAGCTGCCCGCCACGCTGATCCTGCGTCCGTTCAACTTCGATACGATCGCCGTGCGGGTGTACCACCTTGCCGCAGACGAACGGCTCGAGCAGGCCGCGCCCGGTGCGCTCGTTCTCGTGGCCTTGGGGTTTGTCGCGATCGTCGTGCTCCATCTGGTGATTGAACGACAACCAACTCAGAGGGCCACGCGTGATGACGTTTGAACATGGTGATGATCGTGCGACGCGGGCAGCCGGTTTGGAAGTGCGGGGCGTCTCATTCTCGTATGGCCCAAAGTGTGTTCTGCGCGACGTGTCATTGCGAGCCGAGCGGGGCTCGATCCATGGTGTGATGGGGCCCTCAGGGTGCGGCAAGTCGACCCTCCTGCGTCTGATCTGCGGCCTAGAGGCGGTGGATGCTGGTGTCGTCCGCATCGCCCGGGCGGAGGTGTCTTCCGCCGCCCGCCACGTTGCTCCGGCCCGTCGCAGAGTTGGCGTGGTCTTTCAGGACCTTGCGCTGTTTCCGCACCTGACGGTGGAACGCAATGTTGGGTTTGCGTTGCGATCAATCGGAAGACGAGCGCGCCGGCAGGCTGTCGCGCACTGGCTCGATATCGTCGATCTCGGTGGCGAGGGTCGGGCGATGCCGCACGCCCTCAGCGGTGGGCAGCAGCAGCGTGTCGCGCTCGCGCGGGCGCTGGCGGCCGAGCCCGAAGTGCTGCTCATGGACGAGCCCTTCACGGCACTCGACGCGTCGCTGCGAGAGCAGGTCCGTGGGCGCGTGTGCGATGTGCTCCGGCGTGCAGGCGTGACCTCGATCATCGTGACGCATGACGCCCACGACGCGGTCGCGTGTGCCGACGACGTGACCTATCTCACGCCGGCTGGTCGCGTGCGTGAGGGCGTCGACCGGAGCTATCGGAGCGACCAGAGCGTGTGCGGTCCGTGCGGCGGTGAATCGTCGGATGCGGGGTGCGGAAAGGTTGCCATCGAGATGCCGCGCTTGACACCAATCACCACGGGGACGGATCAAGTCCGATCCAGATGAACTGATCGGGCGGCGAATTCCCAGCGATGCCCAAGGAGACCAATCGTGCTGCGTGCTGACGAACTGAGCGTGGTCTATCCGAATGGCGTTCGGGCGCTCGATTCGGTGTGCCTGCAGGTGGACGACGGAATGTTCGGCATGCTTGGGCCGAACGGTGCTGGCAAGTCAACGCTTATGCGCGTGCTCGCGACGCTCCAATCGCCCACTGCCGGGCGAGCGTCATTCGGCGAGACAGATCTTCTTGGCAATCCGCGGGAAGCACGCAGGTTGATCGGATACCTGCCGCAGGATGTGGGGGCGTACCCGCGCGTGAGCGCGTGGGAGATGCTCGAGTACCTCGCTGGGCTCCGCGGCATCGGCCCTGCTCGCGAGCGTGGACGCATTGTGCGGCGGGCACTCGAACGCGTGAACCTTGGTGCCGTCGCGGATCAGCGGCTTGATACGTATTCCGGCGGCATGCTCCGCCGATTCGGCATCGCGACGGTCTTCCTTGCCGACCCCAAGCTCGTCATAGTCGATGAGCCAACGGCTGGGCTCGATCCGACAGAGCGACGCCGATTCCAGTGCATGCTTGCCGAGGCGGCGGAAGGTCGCGTGCTTCTGATCTCGTCCCATATCGTCGAGGACATCGCGGGGCTTTGCGGCGAGCTCGTCGTGCTCGACCACGGGCGCATCGTCCGCCAGGGAACGCCGGGCGGTCTTGCGGGTGAACTCGATGCCAGAGTCTGGAAACGTCGCGTGTCAGCAGCCGAGCTATCGGTGATGCAGCAGGACTATCGCGTGCTGTCATGGAGGCCGGAGTCGGGTGGTGTGCTCGTGCGGGTGCTCGGCGATGACCTCGGCTTGCGTGGGTTCACGCCGGCGTCTCCGGATCTCGAAGATGTCTTCGGCGTGTGCACAACACCGGCGGCGAGCACGGAGCAGGAGCACGCCAGCGCGGGGCCGGCCCGTGGCTGACGCAAGCGGTGTGCACGTTCAGCTTGCGATGGAAGTGCGTTCGCAGTGTCGGCGGCCGTTCGTTTGGTTTTGCATTGTCGCGTACTTTCTTCTCGCGACAGCTGACACCGCGCAGGCAGGGTGGTCCGCATCGGGGGGGGCGTGGATCAACGGGGCCGATGCGATCGCGACGCGTGCGATCATCTACAGCATCTTGGGCGTGATCGCGGCGGCGGGAATCGTCTCCGAGCCCTTCGCGAGGGAGCGGCGGTCCAGCACGATTGGGATCGTCCTGGCCACCGGCGCGGGGCGTCGCTCGCTCGCACTCGCACGATTTGTGGTCGTGCTCGGATTCGCGGTCTGCGCTGGGCTGATGCTGGTGCCCGGGGTCGTGTTAGGCACGCTCGCGCCGGGCATCGCGCCAGAGTACATCGGCCCGACGAACTGGGCCCATCTCGCGGCCGCATCAGTTTACTTCGTGGTGCCGAACTTTCTGCTGTTCTCCGCGGTCGCGTTCGCGCTCGCGTCACGTTCACGCAGCCAGGCCGCGGCGTTCGCTGGTGCAGTCGTCTTCGTGTCGATCTGGGTCACGATCCGCATGGTGCTCGGGCAGGATGTCTTGCGGCACGAGGTGTTCGCCATCGCCGCGTTGCTCGATCCCTTTGGCAGCATCGCATCGGCCGAGTTGACGATGGGGCGTACGGTTGCGGAGAACAATGAGCTGTTCCCGCCGCTGTCGGGCCTTTTACTTTGGAATCGTCTCGTCTGGCTCGGTGTTTCTACCGCGCTGATTGCCATCGGCGTTGCGCGGTTCCCGCTGAGAGAGACGCTTGGCGCGGCGTCACGGCGAGGACGGTTGCAACCGCGTCGGGGCAGACGCAGCGGGCCGGTCCCATTCGGTATGGGCAGGCTCGCGGCGATGTCGGCGTGGGAGCTGCGCGTGATGCGCCGGACGCCCGGTGCGAAGCTGGTCTTAGCACTGATGGCCGTGTCGCTCTGGTGGTCCGCTTCGAGTGTTGTCACGCACCGCTTCTCGCTGCCGAGCACGGACCTGATCGTGCACAACACGGGCTTCTACTTCGACAAGGTCCTGCTGCTCGCGATTGTGTGGCTGGCGGGCGATCTGGTCTGGCGGGAGCGGCAACAGCGTGTCGACCCGCTGCTGGATGTCTTGCCAACCAGAGATTGGGAACGGTTTGCGTCGAAGCTCGTCGCGCTTATCTCGGTTGTGTGTGTGTTCTGGTTGCTCTCGATCGCGGTGGGGTTGGCGTACCAAGCGGCGAACGGGTACTTTGAGTTCGAGCTCGGGCTGTACGTCATCGATACTTTCGCGATGAAGGCGCCGTACTTCGTCTTTGTCGCGGTGCTTGCGCTCGCCGTGCAGGTGCTTGTTGGCCGGCGCTATGTTGCGATGGGTATCACGCTTCTGGTGCTCCTGTCGGAGCTCGCTTTCGACGCGCTTGGGATGTACCACCCGCTGTACCGCTTTGGGCGCAGCGGCTTCTTTTGGTACTCGCTCATGGATGGCTACGGCCATTTCTGGCGCGGACACCTGTGGATGATCGCTTACTGGTCGATCGCCTGTGCCATTCTCGCCCTCGTTGCGGGTACTTGCTTTGGTCGTGGCTACAGGCCCGGATCGACGCTGGCAACGATCCGTGCTCGATCCAACCGCTCGGTGATGGCTGGGTGCGTCGCGTTGGTTGCGTTGATGACCATGCTTGGTGCGCACGTGTGGGTGCAGTCAACCGTGCGGGCGCAGTGGCCTCTGGTTGATGCCGAAGCGCTCAAGGCTGAGGTCGAACGGCGCTACTCGGCCGAGTGGCGGGACGAACCTCAACCGCGTGTGGTGGCAGTCTCGACCGAGCTTGACCTCTATCCGCGTGAGCGAAGCTTCGAGCTCCGCGGGCGGTACACGCTGCGCAACACGCACGGGGTTGCGATCGATCGCGTGCTGGTGTTGGCCGAGCCGTGGCTCGACGTCGAAGCACTCTCGATGCCTGGTGCCGAGCTTGAGCATGAGGATGCCGACCTCAACGTGTGGGTGCTCGCGCTCGACAATCCGATAGATCCCGGCGCCGAGATCGAACTCGCGTTTGAGTCGGCGTGGCGACCGCCAGAAGGTTTCTCGCTCCACGCCCGCAACGACGGCATACCCGAGGTCGGGCCGACCGAGGTGCTCGGCAATGGGACGTCGCTCCTCAATCTGCAGATCATGCCGGCCGTCGGTTACACAGATCGGGTCGAGCACAAGCCGAGCTGGAAGCGGCGGAAGTTCGGGCTCGACCCGGAGTGGACCCCGCCAAACGAGCTGTTCGGCCTCCGTCAGGCGCATGCCACATACCACCTCGACTGGGTCGAGCGCGTGGAGTTCGAGGTGACCACTGACGCGGATCAGATGGTCTACCACCCCGGGGAACGGGTCGCGACATGGACCGCGCCGAGCGGTCGGCGCGGGTTCCGCTACGTGATCGAGACACCGAGCCGCGGATGGGCGACGCTCGTGTCAGGCCGACTCGTGGAGACCCGCTTTTCTCGCGAGGGGGTGCCAGATGTGATCCTTGCGCACGATCCGGATCACACCCACACGCTCAAGCCGCTTGCCGAGGCCATGCTCGATGCCATCGAGCACTTCCAGGCGCGGTACGGCCCGCCGCCGTTCGATGACTTCTACTTCGTTGAACAGTCGCTCCACTTCGATGGGCTTGGCGTGCGGAGCGGGATGGGCTTTGCAAGCGAGGTGCTTGGCTGGAAGACCGATGTGCGCGGCATGGGTGCCGAGGAGTTGCACGAAATGGCTGCGCACATCATGGGAATGACCTGGTTCGGCGACCAGATCATCCCGGCGAACGTGCGCGGCGCAAAGGTCGTACACGCGGGCCTGCCGTACTGGGCGGGGCAGCTCTATCTCTCGCAGCGTCGTGATCCAGAGACCGACCGGCGCGTGCGGATGCAGAAGTTGCTCGAGATGTTCCGCGGCCGAAGCACGCTGATCGATGAAGAAGCTGCTTTCGCGGTCGAGTTCAAGGACTCGACGATGGTGCGGGCGAAGGGCGCGGTGCAGTTGCTGCATCTCGCCCAACTCATGGGCGGGCCGGCTGCCTTGGAGGCGGCGTTTGCAGAGTTCCTCGACCGCTGGAAACACCGGGGGCCGCGCTTTGCAACGGTCGATGACTTCCTGTCCGTGATCCGCGATCAGGTGCCGCCGGAGCACCACCCGGTCGTTGACACGATCTTCCATGACATCGCGACGTGGAAGCTGGAGATTGTCGAAGCGCGGCGGGAACGGCTGCCAGACGGTCGCTGGCTGGTCGAGGCGGAGTTTGGCGTGGAGCAGTTCTCGACGACGGGCTGGGGTGAACGCCAAGCCGTCGACGTTTCGATTCCGATTGATGCGGCGGTGTTCGGTGTTGGTGGTGTTTCGCCCCCTGGTGAACTTGCAAGGCACACGTTTGTGCCCGGCGATGGTGGGCGGCGCGTGTCATGGCTGGTCTCCGAAGAGCCCGCCTGGATCGCGATCGACCCCTACCTGCTCGTCGCGGACCTGAACCCTCGAGACAACGCCCGGCGAGTCGACTGAACGGGCTCGGCTTGACGACAGCTGTGTCCGCACTTACTGTAATTGAGACTCGGTCTCAATTGTGGCGGCGCGTCAGCGGTGCATTCCCGCTCAGGGTCCCCAAGGAGCAGAAAATGTGGTTATGCGCGACTCAGAGGTGGTGTTTGAGGCTTGCCGCGGTGACGTGTGCGGGCGTGGCGGTGTGGCCGATTGGCGTGGCCTCGGCTCAGCTTGACGCGGTTTCGATATCGGGTTCTGACGGGCAGGGCTACTTCGCTACCGTCGGCTTCAACCAGGAGGGAAACCAGACCCTTGCCGGCATCAGTCGAAGTCCGAGCGATCCAAAGTTCTTTGACTACCCGGCATACGTCAACCCCGCCGTGCCAACGAACATCTGGATCATGTCGGTCGAGCCGTACCGCTTCGGTCTCGACTACCCGGACCCGCTGCATCCCGCGGGCTTTGAGACATTCGTTTCGGTCGGCGTGCTTCAGCCCGCGACGGATGCCGGTGTGCCGGGCGTCACGTTCATCGACGGTGTCACTGAGGACACTGACTTTGCGATGTTCGACGTTGGCATGATCGAGTTCGATGCATCGGTGTTGACCCGCACCGGTTTGGAGACCGTCGAGGCGACCGAGCTCACCTTCGTGTTCGATGGCTCGGAGTTTGAGTCGACGAACCGCGTCGAAATCATCGAGGGGGCGGACCAGCCCCCGTTCGGCCCCGAAGGACGGTCGAATCGGAACGAAGCCGCGAACGTCGTGATGCTCGTCGTGGACGAGCCATCCGTTTCGGGCCCGGGACTCAGGTTCAACGACGGGGTGCTCACTTCGATCGATCTTGTCGCCGACGTGACCGTGATCGCCCGCGGAACCGCGTTCCCGCAGGGGTTCGAACTCGAGGCAGCAGGAACGGTCACGTTCGCCGGCGATCAGATCGCCTTCGATATTGACGACCAGGACAGTCTGCCCTTTGCCACCAGTGTGCGTCTGCTGTTGAATCGGCGCGGCACAATCGATGCGGTTGGCACGTTCTCGATCGCTCCGGCATGCGTGGCCGACCTCACGACCGACGGAACCGCCAACGGCGTTCCGGATGGTGAGGTCACGCTCAGCGACTTCTCGTTCTACATCGGGATCTGGGCCGACGGCGCGACGCGAGCGGATGTCACAACCGACGGCACGGCGAATGGCGTGCCGGATGGAAGTGTGACGCTCAGCGACTTTTCCTACTACCTGACGCTCTGGTCTGCCGGATGCCCGTGATGCGAGCACTGCAGTGGTCTCGAAGCGCCTTCACGCTGATCGAGCTTCTGGTTGTTATCGCGATCATTGCGTTGCTGATCGGCATTCTTCTGCCGTCGCTCGGGTCGGCAAGGGAGCTCTCGCGCGGGTCGGTGTGTCTCTCGAACCAGCGCCAGCTCGGCGTCGCGTTTATGGGGTACTGCAATGACTACGACGAGCGGTTGCCGCCGCACGCGTATGCCGATTCGGACCTCGTCAGCGCGAGCGGCTTCCGCGGCGCGTCGAGGACGTGGTGCGTTGCGGACGTGCCGGGCTCGCCCGAGCAGGTCTTTGCCGAAGGGCTGATAAGTCCGTACCTGGACGGCGTCTCGCAGATCGGTGGTTGTCCGTCGTGGGACCCGCCCGAGAGCTACATGGATGCGATCTACAGCTCGACGGGATTCCCGCAGCTGCCACAGATCGACTACGCGTACAACGGCCGGATGCTTGGTATCCCTGGTCCCGACGGTCCGGCCCGTTGGATCGGCTTCCGTCTGTCGAGGTTGCGGAGTCTCACAACGACAATCCTCACCGTCGATCACGCGATCTTGGTCGAGGGCTTTGGCGATGGGCTCGTCTTCAGCCTGGAGTTTGAGCTCGATCCGCCGGTGGCAGACACGTACGCGCCTCGTGCTGGGGCCTCCGTGGATTCTTCTGGCGCGAGCGTGCACGCGCGGCACAGAGGAGCTTCCAACGTGCTCTGGGGGGACGGGCACGTCTCGGCAAAGCAGGTTCGCTTCGAGGCCGTTCGTGACGACGAGCGAGACGCTGGCGTTGGTGATCTCTTCGGTGGGAGCGAGCCCAACAACGACTGGTGGGATGGCGGCATCCGCTGAGTTGCGGAAGCGGGCACACACGCCAGGAAAGGCGGAGCGATGGGCAACGCCACTGATAGTTTGACTGACGCGGAGGTCAACGTGCTGTGCGACGCGACGTCGGCGGTGTATTGCGCGATCGTCGCGAGCCACGCGCGGAAGATGGGAACGCGTCCGATGCTGCCCGAGCACCTTTGCCCCAAGGGCAAGCCCGCGTCCCCGTGCAACTTCACCGAGGAGCAGCTCGACGAGGCCGAGGCCTTCCTGGTTCGGTTGGGGATGATCGCCGCGGCCGAGGGATAGCACTGGGGCAATCTCTATTTGGGTCCGAGATTCGGTGGACTATCGTGCGAACAGAGCTACAAATGAGACTGAGTCTCAATCGCGACGGGCTCCGTTGCCCGCCGCGGATTGGCAAGCCCCGTGTTTCCATAGGAGAACACGCATGAGAGGTTTCGTTTCGGTTCTCGCGCTGGCCGCTGCTGCCGGCGTTGCATCCACCGCGTCCGCGGACGTGCTCAGCATCAGCTTCACCGGGTCGCTGACCAGCTACAACGGCCCTGCGAGCCAAGACCCCTTCGACCCGAGCACCCCTCTGGGCGGCTCGATCGCGGCATTCCCTGATCTCGCGAAGTTTGACGCACAGCTCGTCGTGCGCAACTTCGATCCGTCGTTCACGGGTTCGTACAGCTTTGGTCCCGGCGGATCGAGCGGGAACGTTGAGTTCTTCCTGCACACGCCGATCCTCGAGCGCATCGAAGCGCTCACCACGCGGCTCGGCGACTCGAGCCCGAACGGCTTCAGCGAGGACACCAAGATCCTCCTGCCGCGCAACGACTTCAGCACGACCACCGACGAGGTCAACGTCACAACGACGGGCTTCTTCGGCAGCGGATCGCTTGAAGTGGTCAACGGCGTCCCCGTCGGCATCACCTATAACCAAGGCGCGAGCACGCTCCAGTCATTCGACTTCCGATTCAACCCGCTGAGTCTTGAGGAGCTCGACATCGCCACGGGGGCGAACACGTCGTTCGATGCGGCGGGCCAGTTCGACCTCGACACGGCCGGCGCGTCGGACAGCGTGCCCTACGGCTTCAACACGACCTTGGCGAACTTCCCCGGGAGCACGGTGCTCACAACGACCCGTGCAACGATCGAATCCGAGCTTGCAGCGGGCAACCTGCTCGACGCCAAGCAGAGCAGCGGGGGCCAGCCGCTTGCCAACCCGTTCGCCGGACTGACCGGGACCTGGTTCCAGTACAACGCGGGTGGTTTCGATGCTTCGGTCGTTGTGATTCCAGCGCCTGCTGGGGCGTCGATGCTCGTCGCGGGCGGACTGCTCGCTGGGCGCCGCCGTCGCTGATTCGACGGTCGAGAGAGAGGAACCGCGGCTCGGAGACGAGAGTCTCCCGGCCGCTTTCGAGGCGAGCAGGCCGTGTCCGCGGACGATTCGCCAGATCAGCCCCCTGTGCGAGTCCGCGTCGGACCTGCGCAGGCAATCGCAGGAATGGAGAGACAGATGAAGCGTTCACTCGCAGCAATCACTGTTGGCATGGGCGGCATCGCTGGTGCCCAGACGATCGACCTCGCAAGCACGATGGACCCGTCGGGGTACTTCGGGGAGAGCTCCGCAACCGGCAGCTTCGCGCGGATCGATCTCGGCGACGGGAGCCTCGGGAGCGTCGGCGCGAACACGGGTGACGCGGATGGCTTGTACAACTACAACAACCGCTTCGAGCCCGCCTCGAACGTGGGGGGCACGTTCGGTACGCCCGTCGACATGTTTCCCAACGAAGAGAACTTCAACGTCGGGACGATCTCGTACGACGACTCGCAGGTGTCCGGCATCGGCGTCGAGACGGTTTCAATCACGGGCCTCGACCTCGGCGCGCTCTGGACGGCCGACCCAGCCCGCACCGACACGACCAACTTCAGCGCACCGACCGTCGTCAGCGACATCAGCGATTACGGCATCGGCGTTTGGTTCTTCAACGGGCCCGGCGACATCGCCTTCGGCACGTTCGACGCTGCCGACACGGTGACATTTACCAATGGCGCCGTGACCTCGATCGACGTGTCTGTGTCGGCGACCTTCAGCGCCGATGCCTTTGGCACGGCTGTGTCTTACGTCGGGTCGCTCGACTTCAGTGGCAACAGCATCTCTTTTGAGATCTTCGACACGGCCGATCTCGGATTCTTCGGCCCATCCGACTTCGAGCTCGACCTTGGCGGAACGGTCAACGCGGTCGTGCCAGGGCCAGCGTCGGCGTTTGCCCTCGTAGGCCTCGCCGCGGTCACGCGTCGCCGTCGAATCTGACCGCACGCGGGTTCACGGCGTCCAATGAACGCCCGTCGCCAGGTTGTCGGCGGGCGTTTTTCTGTGCGCGGTGTGACTACCAATGCCCTCGTCACATGACGCTGTTGTAAGCCAGCGACGCGCGAGTCCGTGCCCGTCCGAGAGGGTCGCGACGAGCGGAGGCGGGCGATTTCGTGCGGTAGGCTGTCGCTGATGGACGCTATACCCGTTGCCGCAGAAGTTGGGCCCGTTGAGCAGCTGCCTGCGATGCGTTTGCTGGGTCAGCGCTTTGAGCAAGCGGACATCAATCGCGCGTGGATCGTTCGGCTCGATGGGTTAATCGTCGGCGCATGTGCGATCACGCGATCTTGGACCGGGGGGCGCTGCTTCGGGCCTGGGTGCTGGGTCGAGGTGCTCCCGGAGTTCCGAGCCAGAGGCGTCGGGCGTGTACTCATCGCGGCCGCGGCGACCCGTGCGACGCGGCTCGGCGCGAGGGGCCTGCACGCGTCGCACGCGCTCGGTGATCCAGCGCAGGTCCGCATCGTCGAGATGCTGGGTTTCGATCGCGTGCTGACGGCGGTGGAGTGGACGCTCGACGCCGAGGGCGTCTTCGCCGAGTGCGATCGCGTCGTCCACCGGCTCCTCGCGCGGCGTGGGGGGGTGGCTGCCGAGTACCTCGTGAAACCGCTGCAGGGCTGGTCAGAGGCCGAGCGCGATCAAGCTGTCGAGTTGCAGGTGCGCGAGGGCGGCGGTGAGCGGTCGGAAGTCACGCGGCGTGTAGCGGGCACTGCGTCTCGGAGCTTCCATCGCACGGTCTCGACGGGCATTCTTGATAGCAAAGGTACCATGGTGGCCGTCGCGCTCGCAATGGTTCCCGACGACGTCGCGGTGCGCACGGATAGCGGGGTGCTGGAGTCGATTGTCGTCGCGCGCTCGTGTCGTCGCGGGTTGGTGACCCCGATGCTCAAGCGTGCGGTCGCTCGAAAGTATCTCGATCTCGGCGGCCGGATCTTCACGCTCGCAACGCTCGACCCTCATGCGGATACGCGTCGCAACGCCGAGCGACTCGGTCCGCTTGAGACACGTGTGATCGTGCGGCCGTACATGATGCTTCACGGAGACTGACGCGAGTGTTTGTCGCTCAGCCACGCGCCTCGTTGGTCGTGTCTCTGCGCTGCGTAGCTCGCGGCGTCTTTCGGTCGCCCAGCCTGCCGCAGAAGATCGCAGAGCAGGGCCATGATGTGCTCGTCCGCGTGACCACGTTGTACGACGGCTTCGAGATCGGCGACTGCGTTTCGAAGCTCACCGCACGCAGCCTTTGCCTTTGCGCGTAGTTCGTGTGCCTGGGCAGTGTCGACCCCAAGCGTGATCGCGGCTTCTATGTGGCAAAGGCACTCGGACCAGTTGCGTGCGGTTCCCTCCAGCCGAGCGAGCCCCTCGTGACCCAGACGAATATCCATGGCCGACTCGATGCACTCGGTCCAGGCTTCTCGCGCGAGGTCGGGCAATCCGGCGATCTCCGCCGTTTGGCCGACGAGTGGAAGAATCAGGCGGGGATGAAGCTGGTGCGATGATTCTGTCGATGCACGGCGGAGTGCGTCGAGTCGGTCTCGCCCCGACGCCGCATCGCCGGCGAGTGTGTCGGCGAGTGCGAGGCCGGCCTCAACAAGCGGCGTTTCGCCGGAGTCTCTCCGCAAGCGATGGATCAGCGCCGCGAGGACCGCGTGGTCGCCGTTCCGGGCGGCGTCGAATGCACGCAGCGCATCAACGGCGGGGAACGCGTGCTCATTGCCCAGGCGCGCGGCGGCGACGCGTGCTGCGCGCAGATTCCCGGATGCTGCGGCGAACGCGGCCATGGCCGCGTCGTTTGCACCGCACAGCACGTGACCGTGCCCGCTTTTTTGTTCTGGAGGTATTGGTGCTGACGCTGCGATCCGGTGGAGCGACGGGAGTTCCGGGTGCTCCTCGTTTCTGTTCGGCGTCCCGTCGGGTGTGTGAGTGAGAACGGTGCTGCGATCCGACGCTTCTGCAAAACCGAGCGGGTCTTGGTACGTGAACTCGAGCGACAGCGGGCCGCCAAAGATGGCGATGATCGATGGCGTGACATCCGTCAGGCTGACCACGGGCGGCACGTCGCTGGGTGGACGCGTGATGAGGCAGATCCCGCGGGCGACATGGCCTGCGGCGGCTGTTGTACTCAGGCACTGTGCCGTTGAAGCAGTAGGCAACGAACACACGAGCAGGCGGGTCGGGTGTGGCAGGCACGACTCGATTTCCGCGACAAAACGTGCGATCGTGGCGCTCAGCGTGCCTCTGTGGACCAGGGGACTTCGGAACAGTTCGCCTGCAGTGTGATAGCAGAGGACTGAGAGAGCGCCGGTGTTCTTCATAGGTGTTTGCTTTAGCGTCTGGATCGCCGTGGCGTGGGTTGCGAGCAGTTCCGCCACGCGATCGATGACCTCAACCGCGTGGCGGCGGCTCGGCCCCGGTGGGCCTCGTGACGCGTCATCGACTCTTGCGCCGACGATTGATTGCACCGTGTCGGACGAGGGCAGTTGGGCTTCAGACTTCAGCCATTGCGTTTGGTCACCATCGCGCGTGAGCACTGATGATGCTGCGGCGGTTTGATGGATCGGCTCGCTCGACGAAAGCGAGGTTCCAACGACGGTGGTTGGAAAATTCTGTCGATGGACTATGTCCCAGACCGGGTAGTTGTGCAGGTCGACGCGGTGCGGCGGGCGTGTTGTGGCGAGCATCGCGTCGTGGATCGCATCGGCTGCGACGCGATGGACCCAGGGCGGCACGCCGGTGACAAGCGTTGCGACAAACGCGGCGTCTGAGATCGGCCAGGCCGACTCAAGAGGTCGCACGACGCGGTCCTTCGTGTCCTGCATTGGGGGAACATCGCCAATTGAAAGCCCCGGCACACACACGAGGGCGAGCCGGGGCTGGGGTTTATGCGTTCGCGTGTTGGGGTTCACGTTTGGCCCCGAACTTAGCAAGTTGAAGAGTGCTGCTGATGCGTTAGGCGGTGACGCGACGTGACCGGCGGCCGCCCATGCCCATCGCGCCGATAGCGAGGAGCGCTGCGGCACCCGGGGCGGGAATCGCGCCAGCGACGATGCCGAGGTTGGGTGTCGACTCATAGGCGTACCCGGTGATGGTGCCGGTCAAGCGGTCGTTTGCGGGGTTGGAGCCGTCGTTGAACTCATCGGTGATGATGACGCCGATCCAGCCGTAATGGGTGTTGCCGTCGATGAGCGTGCGCACGCCGATGAATTGCTCGCCGTCTCCGAATCGGAAGTTGCCGCCGCCGTTGCTGCCGGAAACACCACTGACGGATGTTCCGGTGTCGGTGCGGCCGATGAACTGCCATCCCGGGTTGATGGTGTCGACCTCGTCGATGAGCTCTCCGAAGGCGAGCGCGAGCGGGTTATTCGAGTTCCCGGCCGACGCTGTAGGGTCGACGAGGATTTCATCGGTGACGTTGGACGCATCTGTCTCGGGGAACGCCTCGATCTTGATATTGAGATTTCCGGTTGCGGGCTCGGTGTACTGCATTTCGACTTCACGGTTGCCATCGCCGTCAAAGTCGATCGGCACGATGTCACCGGCGTTGTCGAGCAGCCCGTCGCTGCCGCCTTGGGGGGTGTTGACGATGCCCGCTTGGGCAGCGCCCGCCGCTGCACCGACTGTTGTCACGATCCCAGTGAGTTTCTTGATGTCTGTCATGCTCGCTCTCCTGATCATTCAATTCGTGTCCCGCACACCACTGATTCCGGCGACACGCCAGTCAGATTCGTGCGGAATTCCAGCCTGAGGCTACTTGCGGCAGTGCCAGGCGGCAAGCGCGTTTTGAAAACATGCTCGGCTTCGTATGGGTCACGTGGTAGTCTGGAAAGGTCTTGGCCCTATCGAACGCCTGACAGGAGAGTCGCCCACGTGCATGCCGAAGTTGTCACGCTCAAGCGGTCGGCGCGCAGTCGCCCAGTGGTTCAAGACGTTGACAAGGTCTTTGGGCGTGGCGTGGCCCTGCACGCGAGGCGGATGCGCGGCGTGCTCGACGAACTCGTTGCAGCGGCGGCGCCTTGGCGGGAAAAGGAAATCGCCGCAACTCTCGGCTTGGATCGGTCCGTGGTGGGGCGGCTCGTTCGTGCTTCGCGAGCCGGCACGGACTTGGAGTTGTTGAGCGAGTTGCAGTCGGCGGAGGGCTAGAGCATTATCGTCAAAGCAGCTGAGAAGCGGGGTTGGCTCACGGCGGGCGGCGCAGGTGCGGCACGAGTTGTGGTGGCAGACTTCGATGCGTTTCTTGATGCGTTTCCGGGTAAACGCCGGGCGTTCCTGCTTCGAGTTGCGTCGGAAGTCCCGGGCGTACGTGACGCGGCCGATCGCACAGCGCGTCGTGCGATGTATCGCGCGTCATCGGAGCTGCTTGGGTACCGCATGCGACATGCAGCCCTCGCAATGCTAGTGCTCGATGGCGAAGACAAAGACCGGTTCGACACGCTGCACATCGCTGCGAAGTACGGGCTTGAGCGGATTCGGGCGGACGGGCCGCCAATTGTCATTGGCTCACTACGCACCGGACCGGATGGACCAGCGTTCGAGTACACACCCGCGGGCAGCGGCGGCGGCGGGCGTGGTGCGACCGATGCACTGCTCTTGGAGTACAGCTCTGGGCCCGCAGAGCTTGCGCTCGTTCGCACATCGAGCGGGCACACCGAGTTGCATCTCGCTGCGGAGCAACCCGCGTTGCACGAAGCCGCAGACATTCTGTGCGCTCAGAACATACCGGCCACGCTGCTCCGTGAGGCTCGCGAGGGCTACTCGCATGAATGGCGGCGCACGGTGACACGCATTCCATGCGAGCATTTGACGGTGGACTTTATCTTCGGCCCGGGTGTGTACGAGCGCTCCGCACTCTCCGTATCGGAGCACCTCTATCGCGGCGAGCCGCCGGTGAGGCCCGCTGAGGATTCACGCGCCGCGGAGCAGCTCAGGGCATCGGCGCAGATACAAGAGATAAGCGGCGGCATTGTGGGCCTGGCGATCCCGGGTTGTGACCGATACGAACAGGCGGTGGGCAATCTCGTCGAAGGTGCCGGCGTCGAATTGCCTGAATGCCGGGTGGTGCGCGTCACCAAGGAGTTCCCGGAGTTGAATTCGGAGGTCGTGTGCTGGATTTCGCTACCGGAGGCGGGCTGAGTGATAGGCGTCGATCCAGTCTTCAGTTTTTTCGCGGGTGCCCTGCGCGAACGGGCGGGCGCCGCAGTTGAACCCGTTGCCGGCCACGGTGGTCGGCTCTTGCAGTTCCGTGCGCGTGACGCGCACATCCATGACTCGATCGCACAGTAGGTCTGCTGCGCCGCGGCCCAATCGGGAGAGGTGATATGAGTGTGATGCAACAGGTCGGCCGGACACGCTGGATGGCGTTGGTCTCGGGTTTTGCGGTCGCGATGCTTCCTGCCGGCGTGCAGGCGGCAACGCCGACTGTCGTGTATTCCAACCTTGCCGGATCGTCGACAAGTCAGATCCCGGGTGGGCTTGGCACCTGGGACACGGATTTCAGCTTCTTCACGCTGAACGTCAGTCCATCCGGTCAATACTGGCTCTTGAATTTCCAGGAAGAGAATACAAACCCCGAAGTGCTGATCGCCGGCTCCGGGAAGTCTGGCAGCGCCGTGCTGGTTGAGGGCGTCGACGGTTTCAGTGGCCGATTCGTCGATGGCATTGACAGCTCTGGCCGTATCAATGACAGCGGCCAATGGGTTGTCGGCGGTGATTTCGACGGGAGCACCTCAGACGATGACGCCATCTTCGGGGGTGATCTCTCGGGGCTCACCACGCTGCATGCGCAAGAAGGCGCTGAGATCGGTGGTGGGTTCGGCTTTGGAGCCGGAAACACCTGGGATGCACTCGACACGACCGCGATCGACGCGTCCGGTCGGGCGTACTGGGTTTCCGACAGCGTCGATGGGCCCGCGTTTTCCTCTGCAACCAACGAGGTCATCGTGCGGTCGGACTTCGCGGTCGTCGCCCAGAAGGGCGTTGATGTCCCGGGCAACCAGCCGGGCACGCCGGTGGCGTACGACGACTTCGATCTCGACGACTTTCATGTGAGCAGTGATGGCTCGCAGTGGCTCGTGCGCGGCGACCTCGGAACCACTGGGACCGATGATGCGCTCTTCGTGAACGGTCAAGTGGTCGTCCGTGAGGCATCGACATTGAGCGAGACTGGAATCTCCGGTGCTTCTTCCCTCACACTGCCGGTCGACGGTTTGACCGGAGGCATCGACCAGCAGTTCATGGCGGGCAACGGCGACTGGTACGCGTTCGGGCAATTGTCCGACGACGCGACGAACTGGGCGGTCCGCAACGGCGAGCTGATCGCGGCGTCCGGCGATGAGATATTCCCAGGTGCGGGTGAGACATGGGACGATCCGAACAACGAGATTCAGGATTTCTCGCTGTTGGTTGGCAACAGCTTGGGCGATTACATCCTTGGCGGCTTGACGAGCGGCGGAGATGAGGTCGTGGTACTTAATGGGCTTGAGGCGGTCCTTCGCTCGGGCGATGCGGTCGATCTCAACGGCAACGGCCTGCTCGATGACGGGGTGTTCATCGGTTCATTCGAATTCCAAGAGACCCGCCTCGGCGACAACATGCAACTCTTCGCCCTCGTGAACTTCGCCGATGTGAGTGGTGCCGACATCGGAAGCGGATTCATCACGGTGCAGATTCCGGCTCCGAGTGGTGCGATCGTGCTGCTCGGCGGAATTGTCGGGGCGTCTCGCCGTCGCCGTGGTTGATTTCTGCATGTAGAAACCGCGTGCCCGGTTGACGCCGGGCACGCGGCCTTGTTCGTTCGGCAAGAAGAGTGTTCAGGCTAATGCGATGAAGCCCATGCGAACAAGGAACTGCTCGGCTTCATCGAGTGTCTGGTCGTCAAAGACATCGACGCATGGCAGAGTCCGTGCCGGCATGAGCAGGTCGGGCAGCATTGGTGGAACTCCCGTGCGCGCCGCGTGCGATCGGAGAATCGCGAAGTACACCGCGGAGGTCGCTCGGCAGAAGTCGTTGATCTCGAGCTGGGTCATGTTGGACGCGGGCTTGAGCATGGTATCGCCCTTTCAATCCTGCTCGGCAGTTCGTGTGTTGCGCCCAGTGATCAGCGGCGGCGACGGGCCGCGATGCCCGCGAACGCGAGTATCGCCGCGGTGCCGGGTGCGGGGACCGCGATGCTGAGTTGGATGGTGCCTTCGCCATCGTGCGATGTGGCGATGAAGTTCTCGCCGACGCGGGTGCCGAGCGTTGAGCCAGTGACTGCCAGGTGATAGTCGCCCGCGGCGAGATCTGCAAAGCTCAGGAAGCTTGTGAAGTCGCCGAATGGGCCGTCGTCGTTGGCTTCGACAAGGTCGCCCGAGGCGTCGAACAGAGCGATCAGCGTGTCGTCGACTTGGATGTTGCCTTCGAGCTCAAAGATCTCGCTGCCTTGGGTCGAGATTTCGAGGCCGCCGCCGAGGTGGTCGAGGCTGTACCAGAGAATCTGCCCCTCGGTGAGCGAGGTCGAGAGGTTGGTGCCTGTTGTAATCGGGTTAGCGTCGGGGAACAGCGCCGCGTCGAACGTGAAGTCTGCATCTTCGATCGTCCAGTTGGTCGCGCCTGCGGCCGTGCCTTTGGTGTACGCCTCGAACGACCAATCGCCCGCAACCGACGCTGGGGCGAAGCCTGACGCCCAGCCGCTGAATGGTGTCGCGCCGAGGAAGATGCCCTGCTCGCCGGCGACCGGCCCGGTGTATCCAAGTCCGTTCTGGCCTTGGATCGATGCGAACACATCTTCCTCAAAGAAGAAAAAGTTCGGAGCGCTGTTGAGTGTGCCTTGCCACTGGAGGCTGCGGGCCGTGAACGACTCGGTAAACGTGCCGTTGAGGACCGCGTTGCCCGTTTCTCCGAGGTTTCCAGCCGCGGTTGCGGTGGCAACGTCGATCGACGCGATCTGAGCTTGGGTGGCCAAGGCGCTGGTGGCGATGGCAACAACTGCAGCAGTCGTGATTTGCATGGTGGCTCCGTCTCTCTGCCGTCGAGCGGCATAGGCGTGTGATTGAGGTTGAGACTCAGTCGCAACAACGAACAATAGCCTCTCTTGGTGCGGATGCAAGAGCAGTGGGGCGTTTCTTCCTAGGGCTGAGGTTGGGGCCACCGCCCGCCGACTCGCGGCCACCAGCGTCCGAATTGAGTTCGGGCCTACCGCGTTGTCGATGCGAGCGCACGAATGGCCCAACGCTGGCGGTCAGACAACGCCAGCGGGCACGTGTCAAGCCATGCATCAAATCGCAACGCGTCGCACTTCAACGCACGGGCAGTGCTGGCGTTTGTGCTGGCGATCGCGATGCGAGTGTCATAAGTCGATGCTGCAGTGCTGTTTGCGTCGGTGTCTTCGCGGCTTTGCAAGCTGGTGCGGTTCGGTGGGGTCTTCGATACAAAGCGGCCCAGGCGGGCGGCCGCTTTCAACGCGCTGCGGGTCGAGTCGGGCAGTTGCTGCACCGAATTCTGCACTGCGCTCGTACCCGTTTCCTGGTCCATTCGTAGTGTGAGTGATTCTGGGACAATCCGGCCTCTGTTTGGAGGTCGATTCGATGAAGAAGAGCCGATTCAGTGAAGAGCAGATCGCGTTCGCGCTGCGGCAGGCCGAGGGCGGCGCAGCCGTCCGGGATGTCTGTCGGAAGATGGGCGTGTCGGAGCAGACGTACTACCGGTGGAAGAAGAAGTTCGCCGGGATGGGCGTGGCCGAGGTCCGCCGCTTGAAACAGCTCGAGGAAGAGAATCGAAAGCTCAAGCAGCTCGTCGCCGATCTCAGCCTCGACAAGCACATCTTGCAGGACGCGCTCAAGGCAAAGCTGTAAGGCCTAATCGTCGCAGGGAGATGGTGAAGAAAACGCAAGTCGCGTACGCAGTGAGCGAGCGCCGTGCGTGCGAGTTGCTTCGTCACCCCCGGGCCACGCATCGCTACGCGAGCGTGAAGGACGATCAGGCCGCGCTTCGAAGTCGGATCAAGGAGATCGCCGGTGTGCATGTGACGTGGGGATACCAGCGGATCTGGATCAAGCTGCGTCGGGAGGGTTGGGTCGTGAATCGCAAGCGGGTCTACAGGCTCTATCGCGAAGAGGGACTCTGCGTGGGCAGGCACAAGCCTCGTCGTCACCGCAGCGCCGCAACCCGGCCCGAGTTGACCAAAGCGACTCACGCCAACGAGAGTTGGTCGATGGATTTCATGTCGGACCAGCTCTTCAACGGCCGCCGATTCCGGCTCTTGACGATAGTGGATGACTTCACACGCGAGAGCCTGGCGATCGAGGTCGACCGTGGCTTGCGAGGAGATGATGTCGCCCGCGTGCTGGATCGGATCAGAGCCGGTCGAGGAGCGCTGCCAGAGAAGATCCGCGTGGACAACGGGAGCGAGTTCACGAGCAAGCGAGTGGACCAGTGGGCGTACCTCAACGGCGTACGTCTCGACTTCAGTCGCCCTGGAAAGCCCACGGACAATGGGCATATCGAGGCCTTCAACGGCCGGCTTCGCGCCGAGTGTCTCAACGAGAACTGGTTTATGAGCCTGGCCGACGCGAAGCAGAAGATCGCCGCTTGGAGACTGCATTACAATCAGGACAGACCACACAGCGCCTTGGGCAACCTGGCCCCCGAGGAGTTCGCTGCATCATCCGGCCAGGCATGCCTGGCCGGATGATGCAGAATCCCTAACCCTAAAGCTGGTACAGGAACGGGCAAGCGCAGAGCTGCTC
>ERZ1740067.97-NODE-97-length-67327-cov-45.899111_pt1 | contig 67327 bp, 63 predicted proteins | sample MGYA00581736_ERZ1740067 | MGnify/ENA primary metagenome ERZ1740067 (study PRJEB43018, sample SAMN04849236) | marine metagenome | isolation source: floating plastic debris | place: Pacific Ocean | collected 2008-08-27 | study: EMG produced TPA metagenomics assembly... | reverse complement strand
ATCAATGGCATGTCTCCGCATCACCCTGCCTCAAGGCAATTAATGCAACAGTCCCCATCAAACAGGTCGACTAACTCATCGGTATCAAAGCCAGCATCAAACAAAGCTCGTCTGAACTCGTCTTCGCTCTTTGATAGCAAGCGTTCTGGATCATTTTCCGCAAGTTCGAAGATCCAATGCGGCTCCAAACATCCTCCCAGTAGGATTGCAGCATAGACAAGAGTTTGGCTTCCTCATTGGCATGACCTTAACACATTTTAGCGGAGGCAGGACCTGAACAGTTGTGCTCAGACCCTGCGGTAGGTTCTTCGCATAAATGTTGAGCTACAGATGTTTTTTGGAATGTATCTGCTGATCCTTCGAGCTGTTTCCTGCCAGCCAGCGGGAGACAGTTTCTCCTTACTCCCTGCGATTGATTATCATTTACAGGAATATATATGTACATTTGTGCAACGTCACCAGACTCCTTTCTGAGCCGATCAACTGAATGTCGGAAGGGGAGGAATCCAGATGACTTCAAAACATTCTCTGAAAAGACCGTTCTATAGGTTAGAGCGGACGGAAAACGCGTTGCCTCCAGAAGCGATGGATTAGATGTCCGGTACCAAGGCTAAAACCTCACTTTTCGCCGGCTTGCTTGCGGCCTATGCCGGATTGATGCTGGCCAATCCCGTGTTTCCGTCGCTGGCGCGCGAACTCGGCTTGAGCGAAGTGCAGGCCGGGATCGTGATTTCGGCGGCGGCTCTGGTCTTTGCCGTCGGCAGTCCGCTTTGGGGCTGGCTTTGTGACCGGGCTGGCCGCAAGCCTGTCTTTATTGCTGGTCTCTTCGGCATCGGCCTCAGCTACATACTGTTCGCCGGATTGTCCTATCTGGGACTGATCGGCGTCTTGACCGGTACTGCGCTGTTTGCAGCGCTGCTTGCGGCCAGGGTTGTGATCGGCGCGATGATTGGCGGTGTGCCGGTATCTGCGCAAGCCTACATGGCGGACATCACCCAAACTGCAGACCGCAGCGCTGGCATGGCACTCATCGGCGCTGCAAACGGTTTGGGAACGCTTCTCGGGCCAGCGCTCGCGGCTGTGCTCGTTACGTTCGGGCTGCTCGTCCCGTTCTTTGCCGGAGCCGCGATCGCATTGGCCGCAGCTTTAGTACTTGTCTTTGCAATGCCGCGCAGTCCGCATCAGCAGACACTGGAGAGACCTCCAAAGATCATGCCATGGGACGGGCGGATCTGGCCGTTTCTTCTGTTTGCGTTTGCGACGGTGACGATCATCGTGCTCTTGCAAATCACGCTCGGCTTTTACTTGATCGACCGTTTTGGCCTGACGCCGGTGAACGCGGCGCAGTGGGCCTCCATCAGTCTCTTCGCGGTGGGGATTGCGCTGGCCGTCGTACAGGGCGTGTTCGTTGCGCGCTTCAAATGGTCGCCGCACACGCTGCTCAGAGGCGGCCCACCAATCATGGTAGTCGGGCTAATCTGCGCGGTATTAGCACCAAGTGTGCCGCTGCTGGTTGCTGCATTCGCAGTGATGGGCGTGGGCGGTGGCCTGCTGTTTCCAGGCTTTACATCAGGCGCGAGCCTGACCGTCTCCGAGGACGAACAGGGTGCGATGGCCGGTCTGAACACTGCCACGAACGGCGCAGGCGCTGTATTCGGGCCCCTGATCGCGACAGCGCTGTACCAGATCGACGTGACAGCGCCATTCCTCGCCGGAGCAGTCGTGTTTGCCGCCCTGGCCGTATTTGCCTGGGCGCATCCCACCCTTTGGCCCGCAAATATGCCGAAGGTTGAGTAGAAAGACTGTGCCGCCCACGCCCAGCACCACATCCTACGTAAGATAGGAAGCACTCCATGCTCTTTGATCTTCAAAACTTGGTCTTTTTGGGTTGGTTCGCTCTCGTTGGTGCGTTGCTCAATGCGGCAGGGGATTGGCTGCTCCTCGGCTTCCCGGTTGCCGGGCGTAACATCAAGATGGAGATGATTGCCCAAAAGCCTGCAAGATCGGTCAAGTTTGGTGTGTACATTGGCATGATCGCGATCCCGATGTGGCTTTGCGTGTTGTTTCCCGTGACCTATCTGCTCCGAGACGCCCCGGTTCCCTGGATCGCAATCACATTTGTCGGCCTGGTTTTGATGATCAGCTACTCGCTTGTGTATCACGTCACATATATCTTCTACGATATCGCTTATCGCCAGTTTCCGAACAGCGTCGAAAGGGTTTCCAAAGAGAAGCGCCTGCTCCAACTTTTCTTGAACCCAGTGGCTCTGGTGACCAGCATCTCAATCTTCATTGCCGGCGTCATAGGCGGCGCGCCCGTCTTTTGGCTGGTTGCAAACCCAATGCTTTTGACGGTGCTGTTTTCAGTAGTCGCACGCTACTCGCCCGCGCCGTTCGGAGGATATCTGCTGACGGGGGCTGGCAGTCTGGTCTTTGCGCTGTTCACATATGTAACGATGATTGCCGTGTCAGCCATTGATCCGAGCATCACTTAGCGACGCGTTTCACCGAGCCTCCTGCCCCCACCAAAGATTGGCCGCTTGAATAGGACAAAAATACCCAAAAAACCTCAACATTTTTGACAGAATTTACTCAATTTGAGAGCTGCTATCAGAAACTCGTCTCAGATACTTGGCCGGCCCCCTGAACAGTAATCCTTCCTAAAGAAGGCTTTCGAGCGGGACAGAGGTTCAAGGAATGCCCCAGAAGAAGCATAAGCCCGAGGAGGTTTTCGCGAAGCTGCGACAGATCGACGTTTCGGTGTCGCAAGGCCAATCGGTTGCCGAGGCGGTGTAAACGATCTGCATAACGCAGTTCACCTATCATCGGTGGCGCAGGGCGTATGGCGACCTGTAGAACGTAAAGGCCGCGCCCATGCCCGAAACGGGACAGTTTATCCCTGCCCTGAGGGGCACCTGCACTCCCCCAGCGTTGGCGAAGTGAAAAGTGTATCTGCACAAACGACAAATATACGCCTTCAATGCTTTGATACGAGTTGGCAACCTGCGCACCTCGTCAGGTCTCTGGAAAGCCAGCCTAGAAGACACTATTTTTGATTTAATCGGAGTTATTGAATGAGGTGCCAAAATGCCCCCGAGACGGCTCTCTTACTTGCTCTTGAAAAAAGCCATAGCGCTGTCCGCACTCGCGCTTCTCGCAGCTTGTGCCGAACCAACGGCCTATGCACCAGCAGGCAATGATGGGCGCGGGTTTACAACTCAGCCAGTGGAGCAAGGCCATTACATGGTCTCCTTCCGAGGCAACTCGATAACGGATCGGGAAACAGTCGAAACCTATCTGCTTTACCGCGCTGCTGAGGTCGCACGAGATGCTGGCGGCACCTGGTTTCGGATCACAGACCGGGACACTGAAACCGTAACGCGGTTCTCAGGCACATCATCAGGCTTCAGCAGATCGTATTTTGGTCGGGTGGGGTATGGACGCTTCAATGGGATCAGCACTGATTTCGTGAATGTCCGACCGATCCGTAGTTTCGAGGCTTTTGCAGAGGTGCAGGTGTTTCGAGGTCGGAAACCCGCGAACGACCCCGACGCTTACTCCGTAAAGTCAGTCCTGGAAACGCTAGCGCCACGCATTCAGCGCCCCCTGCCTGACGCCCAGTAAGATAACGTCTCGTTCCAATTGACGGCGAACGGAAAGCTCGTGACTGAGGCTCGGTATCAAGATCAGCGTTGTGTTCATTCTCAATCTCCTGATCATTCTCTTTATCGCCCGTATCTTTGATCTCCGGCTTTTCACGAGACTTGCTCAGTACGTCCTTCCGGCTCCTTTTCCCCGCCTCCTAAGATGCAGACGTCGCCAATCTCGAGTCTCGTCAATCCGCCGGCGCGGCGCGCCAGAAGCCTGAGACCCGCAAATCACCCGCCTCCCAGCCCGCGGCTTTTGCAGTTTCGCGGACGCGCGTGGCCTGCGCGCGTTCGCCTGCGAACCAAGCTTTCGCCCCCTTGTGCTTGGACAAGGCAGCCAGCGTAGCGGTATCCAGTCGTTCTCCCTTCGCCCGCGACAACCATATGAGCGACAGGCCCTCGGGTACCGCAATGGGATAGTCGCAGGATGCGCCCTCCTCAGCCTCAAGGATGACCTGACCGGTTGCCCCGTCGGGCAGGTTCTCCAGGATCCGCGCCGCGGCCGGAAATCCAGTCTCATCGCTGGCCATCAGCACATGATCAGCTTGCATAAGCCCGCCGCCCGAGGGGCCTATGACACCGACAATCTGTCGCGCCCGAATACCCATGAGCAACTGCTGGGCCCAATCGGTCGTCCGTCCGCCTTCATGCACGAAGACATCCATCAGAATGGTGTTCGCGTTGTAATCGACAGCGCGCGCGGTATAGACCGGTCGATGGGGCGCGGCAGGCCCCTCTGGCCAAGTGATCGAGCCGTTAGCGGCCACACCGGGCCATTGTGGTTCGGCATCTCGCGGCGGCAGTACAAGCCGGAAATGGATCGCATCGTCGCCATGGGCCGACAGATCCTCACCTTCCAGCGTCACGCGCAGGAAGACCGGGCCAAGCTCAACCACCTCGCGCACCCGAACGAAGCTGAAATTCGGCGGGAACTCTCCTTGCGTCTCTGCATCGGACCAGCGCATCGCCTCGGCAACCTCCGGCATCAGGTGGCGCATCTGCTGCAGCACGGCGTTTTTCATAACGAAGAGCCAACGCGCATCTTTCGCAGCCACCATCCCGGCGGCCTCGCTCGTTTCGCCGGGGCGCAGGCCAATCAGCCCATGCGCGGTTTCAACAGTCAGGTGGTTGTCGCTGTCCTCCAGCACGGTCATGTTCGCGGCCTTGGCTTGCGCAAGGATGATCAGGCGCATCGCGGCGAATGCGACGCCCGGCAAGTCGGCCTGCGCGTCGAACGAATAATCGGTTCCTAGCATCACGGGTCGTCCCTTGATTTGTCTACAGGGGCGCTGGCGAGATTGCTGGCAATCAAAATTTGTCTCACTACGTTTTGAGACAAGCGAGCGAAACGCGCAAGGCGAACGGCCAGCGATACCCCATCGATATCGTAAGAACAGGATCATGACCGCCCACACCGCCAGCCTGATCAACGCCCTCATCCTGATCGCATGTTCGATCTGGGCTTACCTCGCCATCGACGGTATCCACTGGACACCGCTGATCCCGGGGGCGTTCGGCCTGGCGCTCTTGGCGTGCTACCCTGGCGTGAAATCAGAGAATAAGGTGGTAGCGCATGTCGGCGCGGTGCTGACGGTCGTGATCCTGATTACACTTTACATGCCGATGGCATCAGCGGTCGAGGATGGCCTGCCAAGTCCGCTGATCCGCTCGGGTCTGATGGTCGCAAGCACGATCTTCGCGCTCGTCTTCTTCGTCAAAAGCTTTCGCGATGCACGTCGCACGCGCGGCTGACGAACGCCCAACTGTCATTCCGGCTGCATTGAGCGGCTGATGGACCAATGAACCCTGCGTGACCCTGGCCCCCCAGCCACTTCTACCGGGCAACGCATCCATTCTTACGGCAGCAGCTCGTTACCGCGTTCGCCTATCTTCCGCTCCTTATTAGTAGACGGCGCTTGTCAGGGCAGCGTTTGAAGGCTGGTTAGATGGCACTCCATTGTCAGATCGCAAGAGCGAGTCCATTAGTCCCAATTAAAAGCGCAGTCAATTGATGTCAGTGTTCGTCAAAGGGGACTGTTGCATTAATTGCCTTGAGGCAGGGTGATGCGGGGACATGCCGTTGATTGTCTGGCGTCTTGGAAGAGTTGCCGGATGAACGTGATCTCGCCCAGAACGCCCGGTTGTTTGTGACATATGTGGCCGTGCTTGATGGTTCGGATGGTTTCGATGCCGCTGAGCGTCGCTTTAGCTGTTCGCAGGGAGCGGAAGCTCTGGCGGTATCCCAGGCGCCGTTTCATGGCCGCATGATCGCTCTCGATCAGATTGTTGCGCCACTTTCTGTCGATATGGCGGATACCGTCAAAATGTGAATCATAGCGGTGATTGATTTCTCTGATGACCCGTCGATACGCCTGCGCCTTGTCGGTTACGATTGTCACCGGACGATGCAGGCGCACTCGCTCGATTGCTTTGTTGAGAAAGGCTTTGGCCGCTTTCGCATCCCGACGCGCCGTCAGGCGGAAATCGACCATCTGCCCGTTCGCATCTACAGCCCGCCAGAGATATCGCCACTTCCCGCCCACGCGGACATAGGTTTCGTCCACGTGCCAATCGACACTGGCCCGCCGCAGATGCTTTTCGGTGCGCTTCGTTAATTCCGGGCCGAACTTCTGCACCCACCGATAAACCGACGAACGATCAATTATGACATCACGCTCTGCCAGAAGATCGACAACATCTTGATAGGACAGCGGGTAGCGCAGATACCACCGCACTGCGCACAGGATAACCGCACGCGGAAACCGATGATGCTTGAAGGGCGATTTGCGCGGCATGAACAACCTCAAAAGCACGAACGTGGCCAAATGGCGCGGTTAATGCAACAGTCCCCGTCGAGATTGTCTATCTCGAACCGGGGCCGGACCAACTGCGCCGCCAGAATAGGGATCGACCAGATGCCGTCCCCGAAGCTGTGATTGACCATCTGTCGAAGAAGCTGGAACCGCCGCAGTTCTGGGAGGCGCACAAGACCAGCATAATTTAGCGTTATCGCTGGGATGCTGTTTGGAAGTCCGAAAGACGTAAAGTGTTGTAGTATATTGAAGTGTAGCATTTCTGCCACCATGCGGAGATGTCCAATTAAAACCTTTAAGAGAATCACTCATCTCGAATAATTGACGGTCTCAAATTGGTCCTTTGGACCCAAATCGTAACCCCAAAAAGGAAGGGACACACATGCTTATTCGTCGTTTTGCCCTTTCGGGGTCGATCAACACCTAAGCTGAAATCAGATCAGGTTTGATCCAGTTCGCCGGCTCGTCGCGAGCGCATATACATACGTTTTTTGGGTACTATCTCATGGGCAATTCTGTCTTGGATGGTCGCACGTCAGCCGTGTTCGGCGACGGCATCATCACGAAATTCTATACATCTGCGGCCTGGATCGAAGGACGGGCCGAAGCACAACTTAAGGAGATTGTCGGCTGGACCGGCGTGCAAAAGATAGCGGCCTTTCCTGATTTGCATCCCGGCAAATGCGGGCCGGTGGGCTGTGCGGTTTTAGCAGATCGCATTTTCCCGCAGCTCATCGGCAACGATATCGGTTGTGGCATGTCACTGTTCCAGCTTGATCTGCCTACGCGAAAGCTGAAGCTGGAAAAGGCGCTGCGGCGGATGCGTATTCTTGGAAAGCCTGCATCTAAAGATCAGGGCTGGCGATTGGAAGACGCTGGCCTGCCGACCAATCTGTTTGCCACATCACTCGGCACGGTTGGTGGTGGCAATCATTTCTGTGAGGTTCAGACCTTGGCAGAGGCAGACGACGGCACCCGCCTTGATAGATCACGCCTGTATCTGCTGGTTCATTCCGGCTCACGCGGGTTTGGCAATTCAGTTCTTGGTTCTGTACCTCTGGGAGCCTATGCCGGTATGCAAGGCGATTGCGACACAGCGCAGACCTATTTGCAGGATCATGACAAAGCGGTCCGCTGGGCAAGCCTCAATCGTCAGATCATTGCGGAACGGGCAGCGGAGGCGCTGCGTGCAGATCTGACACCGTTGGTCGATGCGCCGCATAACTTGCTTGCGCGCCATGGTGCAGGCTGGCTGCACCGCAAGGGTGCGGCAGTCGCCGGGGCAGGGTTTGTTCCGCTTGCCGGGTCGCGGGCCAGTGCAAGCTATCTGATGGCTCCGACCGGTCAGCACGACACATTAGCCAGCCTCGCCCATGGGGCGGGGCGACGCTATGACCGATCTTCCATGCATGGTCGCGTCCGGGCCAAGAAATCTGATATTGACGCCATGCAGCGTACATCCTTCGGTGGCCGTATTCTTTGCGAAGATCGCGACCTTCTGATTGAAGAAGCGCCTTTGGCCTACAAGTCGGCTAAGTCCGTCGTCGAAGACCTGGAACGCACGGGCGCTGCACATTGTGTTGCAGAGTTCCATCCGCTCCTGACCTTCAAGAAACTGCGTGACGAGAGGCGTTCATGACGGAATCCCAACATATCTCACTCTTGGTCTCCAGTGGCAGCGGTCCGGCGGAATGCCAGCAAGCCGTTGCAGGCGTGCTGGATGTCATGCGCAACGAGGCCGAGCTCCTCTCTGTGGACTTCGACAGCAGTGGGGTGCGTACAGAACATGGCTATAAATCCGCAGTGGTTCTGATTAGCGGCGCCGATGCAGAGGCCTTCGCCAAGAATTGGCGCGGTACAATCCAGTGGCGAGCGCAAAGCAAACTGCGTCCGACGCATAAACGAGCCAATTGGTTTATTGGGGTGTTCGACTTGCCTGCATCGGTGCGGACACATGCATGCATTCATGCGCGTGATGTCACCTTTGAAACCTTCCGAGCCGGCGGTCCTGGTGGACAGCACCAGAACACGACCGACAGTGCCGTGCGGGCGATGCACAGGCTGACCGGTCTTTCGGCGGTGGCGCGCGAAGAACGGTCGCAGCATCGCAACAAGTCACTGGCATTGGAGCGCCTGCAGCATCTGATGGCTGCACAGGCCACCGCGGATGAAGCCGCACAAAAGGCGAGCCGCAACGAGTTGCACTATGCGCTCGAGCGCGGCAATCCGGTGCGATGCTTCAAAGGCCGCGATTTTCGCGAAGTGAAAGGGGGCTAAGATGGAAGCATTCGATCAATTCCTGACCAGCGCCCTGACAAGCGAGTTTTTTTGCCGGCGGTTTGGCGCTCGGGGCATTCGGGGTCGCGGCAGCCTTTCTACGCATCACATTCATTGCCCTGTACCGCGTGATTGGTCGGCGCGTCTGGGTCAGCCTGACACTCGACAACCGCAGTGCTGCCTATCGTCATTTCTGCATCTGGATGGAGCAGAACAATGTCCTGACCCATTCGCGGCATGTGCGTATGACGGATGGCAAATGGGCTCGGGGAACAAAAGGTTATGCACCTGCTCCGGGGCGACATTGGTTTTTCTGGCGTAGAAAGCTCTGCCGCCTAGAACGCGACATCAATGAAAAGGCAAAAGTGGGTGCATCGCACAACCAGCGCCCGATGGAGGTATTAAATGTCACCGTCCTGTTCGGAAAGGTCGAAACGATACTGGGCTGGATCGCTGAGGGACGTACGCTTTCTCAAACCAAGGATCGCATCGGCCCTGGCCTCCATATCCTGAAAGGGGATTGGTGGGATCATGTCGACGATGTCCCGCGCCGTTCCGTCAATACAGTGCTGGTAGATGACGATCGCATCGAGAAAGTGCTGCAGGACATGCGTTGGTTCTATGGAGCGAGCGACTGGTACGCGGAACGTGGTGTTCTATGGCGGCGCGGGTATCTGTTTCACGGTCTTCCGGGCACGGGCAAGTTGAGCCTCATTCGCGGGTTAGCGTCTGAACTTTCTCTGGATATTGCATCGCTGGATATCGGGCGCGCGATGTTGACGGATGATGGTCTACGTGAGGCGATGATGTGCGCCCCCACGGGCGCATTGATCGCAATCGAAGATGTAGACGCCGTGTTTACCCAGCGCCAAGGTGGCGAAAAACGCTCGGGCGTCAGCTTTTCTGGTTTGCTGAATGCTATTGACGGCGTCGCTGCGCAGGAAGGGCGTGCCCTTATCATGACCACAAACCACAAGGAAAAGCTGGATCCGGCATTGATACGTCCCGGCCGCGCCGATGTGCATACCGAGCTTGGCTTGGTGAGCGCAGCAACGGCTCGCCGTCTTTTCGAACGCTTTTTCCCCGAAGAGTTCGACTTGGCTAGTGCGTTCGAACAACGGCTGGGTGGTCAAACATTCAGCCCCGCCCAGATACCGGGCTGGTTACTGTCCAATAGCTCCGACCCAATTTCCGCGGCGCGGGCGCTGGGTCTCGAACGCCACCTAAAAGACATTGCTGCCGAGTAACACGGCATGTGTATCTGAAAAAAATTGTCGCCCTGGCTAGATTGAACCCCACTCCAAACCAAATTTGCCAAGATACTTTCGCAGACGATCCGCATCATTCTGGACTTTGCGCTTACTTCGCGAAACGGAAAACAGAGTTCGACCTGCAGCGCTCAGGCTTGAAGAATTGCGGCAGGTCCTGATCACCTCGGCCAGTTGTACAAGATCGAACGGGTCCACATCAGACACGGCATCGCCCATCACATCTGCAACCAGCTTGAAGTCATCATTGGATTGGGCCGACTTCCAATCCATTTGCAGTGTCTCGATTTCGGACGCGACCATTGCCCGCGTAATCCGACCACGCGGTGCGAGGGTGCACAAACGACGGATCGAGCCCGAGAAGTCACGGAAGTTTCCCGGCCAGTGAGTTGCCGGGTCTTTGGCGAAAGCCAGATATTGCGTGCGGGCATCGGAGTTGAAGCCGACATGGGTGCCCAGATCCCGTTCACAGCGATCCAGTTCATGCAGCAGATTTGCCTCGATATCCTCGCTGCGATTGCGCAACGCTGGCAAGGTGAAGCTCCATGTATTCAACCGGGCCAACAGGTCGGGGCGAAATTGTCCAGAAGCCGTCAAACTGCGCAGATCGCGGTTGGCACCGGCGATCAGCTGAAACCGGCTTGAGATTTCGTGATCGGACCCCAGCGGATAGAACCGCCCGGTCTCTATCGCGTGCAGAAGAACCGACTGCATATTGGGGTTCAGCTCGTCCACATCATCCAGAAAGAGAACCCCGCCATCGGCCTCTCGCAACAAACCGCTGCGCTCGGTCCCCGCAGCCCCGATATAAGAGCGGCGCTGACCGAACAAAATTGCCATGGCGTCTGGCCCGTTCAATGTCGCACAATTCACGTGGACCAGACGGCCTTTGACGCGGCGCCGATCGAGTTTGAGACCGTGAATACGCTCAGCCAGCTCTGTCTTTCCTGTGCCAGTCTCTCCGAGTAGCAGGATAGGCGCGTCGGAATTGCTGGCGACCAGCTCAACCCGGTCGATCAGATCGTTGTATTCTGCATTGCGCGTTTCAATTCCGCCCTTCAGCTGGTTACTGTGTTCTCGCGAAAGTTGGTCGAAGCGCTGCTGAAGCGCGTTGTATCGGCTCAGGTCCAGGTCGATGACATCGAATTTTGGCATCTCCTCTTCCGGCCCCGGCGGACCGGTTTGGATCAGGCGCGCCGGTACATGACGGCTTTCCGTTAGCAGGAACCAGCAGATCTGGGCCACATGTGTCCCGGTAGTCAGATGCACATGGTAACGTTCGCGTTCATCGTCAAACCCATAGGATCGCGCGAAGTCGAACAGCTTGCCATAGACCTCCTGAAAATCCCATGGATCATTCAGGTCAAGCTGTTGGAGCAGTACTTCTGTATCTGGTGATGCTTGTTCAATCTCGCGCTGAACCTGCTTGGCCAGACGATTGAACCGCATGTCATAGAGAATCTCGAGCCGATCCACCTTGAAATGATCATGGCTGACAAGGCTAGGCGTTGGCTTCCAGCGCCTTTTCTTGCCCATGTCCTTCTGGGTTCCGAGAAAGCCGATAACTACGTTCTTCATTTCGTATCCAAATTTATAAGAAGCGATACTTTCCGATAGTATCTATGCTCGCGCAAAAGCTCAAACTTCATATTATTGTTTTATTATCAGTATCTTGATCGATTACTCGATTTTCTTTCGGGTGAACCAAACAGCATGCCAAAACGTCCTCACGAAATATGAGGAACAAAAAAATGGCGAACAAATCCGTGTTTGCATCGATCAAAGGCCGGTTGCTGCCGAAAGCAACTGCAAAGAATGCCCAGGGGGCACCGGCCTATGCTTATTCCGATGCCCATGCCCTGGCGCAGGTCGCTGTTACCGGCACTTTCGGGGGTATGTTCTATCAGTCGTCGCAGGAGGAACTGGAATATGTTCTGGACGTGGCGGAAGCCGTTGATCCGCGCTATCTTGCGCAGGCTGCCATCTATGCCCGCCAGTCGGGCTACATGAAGGATATGCCTGCCGTGTTGCTGGCTGTTCTGGCCCGGCGTGATCCGGTCTTGTTCCGTTCGGCCTTTGGCCGTGTGGTCGATAACGGCAAAATGCTGCGTACCTTTGTGCAGGTTATCCGTTCCGGCCAGACCGGTCGTAAGTCATTGGGTTCTGCGCCGAAAGCGATGGTGCAGAACTGGCTGAATGTCGCGACTGATTGGGCGCTGCTGAATGCCAATATCGGCAATGACCCATCGCTGGCTGATGTGATCAAGATGGTGCACCCGAAACCGGCCTCGGCCGAGCGTGAAGCGCTGTTTGCCTGGATCGTTGGGCGGCCGTGCGATTTGGCACGGTTGCCGCAGGCTGTGCAGGACTGGATGGCGTTCAAGGAAACCGGAAAAGGTCCGGTGCCTGACGTGCCGTTCCAGATGCTGACGCAGCTGGAGCTGTCTTCGGCCCATTGGGCTCGGATCGCACGCAAAGGCTCGTGGCAGATGGTGCGCCAGAACCTGAACACGTTTCAGCGTCACGGCGTTTTCGGCGTGACCAGGAACGTGGATCACGTGGCCGCATTACTGCGCAACCACGAGGCCATCGCCAAAGCACGTGCGTTTCCATACCAGTTGATGGTGGCGGCACAGCACGTGAACAGCGAGATGCCGCGCGAGATTGTTGACGCCCTGCATGATGCGATGGAAATCGCGGTGCAGAACGTGCCGAAGATCGCGGGTCAGGTTGTCGTGTGTCCGGACGTCTCCGGGTCTATGACCTGGTCTGTGACCGGGTATCGCCCAGGCGCGACCTCGGCCGTACGTCACGTGGATGTCGCAGCGCTTGTGGCCGCATCATTCCAGCGCGTGAACCGTGGGGGTCAGGTTCTGCCGTTCGACTTCGACGTGCGTGACATCCGTTTGGAGCCGCGCGACACGATTCTGACGAACGCCGAGCGCTTGGCCGCTCTGGCCGGTGGTGGAACGAACTGTTCCGCGCCGCTGAAGTGGCTGAACGATCGTGGTCGTGCACCGGATCTAGTGGTTTTCGTGTCTGACAATCAGTCGTGGGTAGATGCTCGCGCCGGCGGACAGGGCACGGCGATGTTGAAGGAATGGGAAGCGATCAAGCGTCGCAACCCAAAGGCCAAACTAGTCTGCATCGACATCGCGCCATACGGGACCACGCAGGCGCAGACACGTGAAGATGTGTTAAATGTCGGCGGGTTCTCGGATGCGGTCTTTGACCAAATCGCGGCGTTTGCCTCCGGTCAAACCGGCCCGGACCACTGGGCTGGCGAGATCGAAAAGATCGACGTGTAAAGAAAGGGTCAGGCGGAATGCCTGTGGGACTACATTTTTATGTAATGTCACCGTCTCGCAATCAGACTTGTCCGCCTGACCCACCCGAAACGAAACAAAGTGGAAAGAAAATCTCGGCGAATGCCGGTGGAACTACAGATTGTCACTCTCCAGGTCGCGGGTTCGAGTCCCGCCATCGCTAAGCGATGTAGCTCAGATGGTAGAGCAGGCGTTTCACCAACCCCTTGTCGCCGGGACTTGCGCCCGTAGCTCAGTGGTAGAGCAACCGCCTTTTAAGCGGTTTGTCGTGGGTTCGATCCCCACCGGGCACACCAGATAACCGAGGCGCAAGCCTCGCATCGAAAAGAAAGGACAGCCTTGGCGAATGCCTAAGGAACTACATTGCAGCACCCTTCCGGGGTAAACCGAGCGGGTTCAACTCCCCTCCTTGCAGGCGCCCAGACGGCAAACGCGTGCAAAGCACGCGGGGCGGGTCCCGGGTTGTTTCTTATCCTTTGTCGCCAAGTCTTCAATGTTCGGCTGTAGCTCAGCGGTAGAGCGCCTGACTGTTAATCAGGATGTCGCAGGTTCGATCCCTGCCAGCCGAGCCAAAACATGAAAGGAAAAATCCGGGGGAATGCCCGTGGGAGTACATCGCTATGGAACGATCCGCCGAAAGGCCTCTCACGAAACCCTTGTCCCCCGGGATCCGAAACATGACGGCGAATGCCAATGGAACTACATAATCACCAGTTCGCGGGTTCAAGTCCCGCCATCGCATGCCGCGATGTAGCTCAGCTGGATAGAGCAGTTGAAAATGTTTCACCAACCCCTTGTCGCCGTGACAGATGTAAGAGTGAGATGGATAGATGAGCATTGAAAACACAAATTATGCGGTGACAGGTGAGCACCTGAAAGACTGGGGGCATCGCCCCGGCAAGCAATTCCCTGCACTTTTGGCCAAGGCCAATGAAATGCGCGCCGAAGGATTCGGGCTGGTCCGTATTCGTCAGGAGCTGGAGAGGGAGATTCCTCCCGCTCCGGTGACGATGGACCTACGTGCCCCGGGCGAGGTGGCGTTTCACGAGAATATCGACGTGGATCATCCGGACGAAGAAGACAATGTCTCCAAAGTCCGCGAAACGATGACCGAGCTGATGCGGACGCCGACGATTGAGGCAGGGGCCATCATGCCCGATGCCTGTCCCGCCGGTCCGGTTGGTACGATCCCAGTCGGTGGCGTGGCAGCTGCGCGTAATGCGATCCATCCGGGGATGCATTCGGCTGATATCTGCTGTTCGGTCATGATCACCGATCTGGGCAATGCCGATCCTAAGGCTGTGCTGGATGCGGCCCAGTCGGTCACGCATTTCGGGCCCGGCGGTCGGCCTCAAGGTAAGCGGTTCACCACCTCGATGAAACTGCTGGATGCGTTCCGGGAAAATCCGTTTCTGGATAACCCGAAATCTCTGCGCATGGCGCAGGAGCACATGGGCACACAAGGCGACGGGAACCACTTCCTGTTTGTCGGACGCTCGCGCAAAACCGGACGGACCGCGATTGTGACCCACCACGGGTCGCGCGGGCCGGGGGCGGTTCTTTATAAGCATGGTATGCATCTGGCCGAGAAGTTTCGCAAAGACCTATCGCCCGAAACTGCCAAGCAGAACGCCTGGATCCCGGCAGATACCGAGGAAGGTCGTGACTATTGGGAGGCGCTTCAGCTGATCCGTCAATGGACCAAGGCGAACCACAATGCCATCCACCAAGCTACGGTCGAGGTCGCGCGCGTCGGCGATGTGGGCGAGCGGTTCTGGAACGAGCACAACTTCGTCTTCAAGCGGGGCGATATCTGTTACCATGGCAAAGGTGCGACCCCTGCTTGGGACGGATACTCATCGGATGCGACAGGGCTGACGCTTATTCCGCTGAACATGTCCGAGCCAGTGCTTGTTGTGCGTGGCAAGGACGCCGATCATGGTCTTGGCTTCAGCCCGCACGGTGCAGGGCGCAACTTCTCGCGCTCTGAACAAAAGCGCCGGATGGGATCGGTCACGCCAGAGCAAATGCTAAAGGCAGAAACCGAGGGTTTGGATATTCGGTTCCATGCCGGGGGCGTGGACGCGTCGGAGCTACCGTCGAGCTATAAAAACGCCGATAATGTGGTTGCCCAGATCAAATCCTACGATCTGGCCGAGATCGAAGATTACATCGATCCTTACGGTTGTATCATGGCGGGTGATGTGCCTCCGTTCTGGCTAAATAGGAAGAAAGGCCGCCGGTAATCACCGGCGACCTTTGCAACCCATCCATGGACGATGGGCTTCAGTTTAAACACACATCGAATTCTGTAGCCTTGTATCAGCCCAAACTGGCATTTATGCCTTAAATTTCAAAACGTTCTTGATTGAGCACATTATGCAGATCGAAATAACCCTTACCGCACCCGATGACGCTGACTACGCCGCGAGTGATCTTGGGTTCTTGCTGCATAAGCATCCGGACTACATGCATACGCGGGCAACAACGGCCGGTGAGGTCACAATCTTTTTCTCGGAAAAATCTCAAAACCGCTCAACTGCGGTCATGCACCTTGAAGTTGATCCTGTTGGTCTTGTCCGCGGCAAAAGCCAGCAAAGCGACGGGCTGCTGTCGCAATACGTGAATGACCGGCCTTTTGTCGCAAGTTCATTTCTATCAGTTGCGATGGGTCGGGCCTTTGCGCAAACAATGGCAGGAAAGTCCAAGGACCGGCAGGCTCTGGCTGATCGAGCGCTGCCATTTGAAATCCGCGTTGTGCCCGTTGCTTTGTCGGATGATCTGGATCTGTTCAAACGTCTGTTCGAACCATTGGGTTATACCATTCTCTCACCGTCAGAAGTTTGCAAAGAGCAGGTTGTCGATCTGCGTCTGTCCGCAACACTGCGCCTCGCGGACATTCTCAAGCATCTTTATGTGCTGGTGCCCGTTCTGGATAACTTCAAGCATTACTATGTCAGCGAAGAAGAGATCGACAAACTTCTGGCGAAGGGTGAGGGGTGGTTGTCCGCGCATCCCGAGAAGGAACTCATCACGCGCCGCGCCTTGAAGCACCGCCGGTCATTAATGAACATGGCCCTTGCCCGCCTCGAAGAAACGGTACCTCAGCACGAGGAACAAGAAGACGGCCCAAAGCTGAAGCCTGAAGAGCAGCTTGAAAAGCCGCTGCGCTTGCACGCCCTACGGTTAGATACGGTGGCAGAGGTGCTTGGGCAGAATAACATCACCTCGGTCCTTGATCTGGGATGCGGTGAAGGCAAGCTAATCTTGCGTCTGATTAAGGAGCGCGGTCTGGCGCGTATTGTTGGCGTGGATGCGTCAGTGAAGACCCTGGAGGCGGCGCATCGCAAGCTGCGGCTGGGTCAGGCCGGGGACGTCATGGCCGAGCGCGTCACGCTGCAGATGGGCAGCCTGACCTATGGAGACCGGCGCTGGCAGGGCTTTGATGCTGCAACGCTGGTTGAGGTCATCGAGCACATCGAACCACACCGTCTGTCGGCACTTGTTTTGTCGCTTTTCGCTGATGCCCGCCCGCGCATGGTGGTGATGACCACACCCAACCGCGAATACAATGTGCTGTTCGAAGGTTTGAAGGATGGCAAACTGCGCCATCCGGATCACCGGTTCGAATGGACCCGAGCGGAATTCGAAAGCTGGGCCAATATGGTGGCCGATGAACATGGCTATAGCGTCATCTTCGCCCCCTTGGGGCCAGTCGATGACACCCACGGCGGTCCGTCGCAGATGGCTGTGTTCAAACAGGAGGGTGCTGTATGAGCCTGCCTCCATTCGTCCCATCGGTCGCGCCGGATATCGAAGCGACTATTCAATCCAAGCTGACCGCACTGGAGGCTGATCACGCTGTACGTATTCTCTTTGCCATTGAAAGCGGCAGCCGTGCCTGGAGGTTTCCTTCGCCGGACAGCGATTACGATGTGCGGTTCATCTATGCGCGCCAGCCCGATTGGTATCTCAGCATTGAGCCAGGTCGCGATGTCATAGAACTGCCCATCGAAGGCGACTGGGACATCAACGGTTGGGATATTCGCAAAGCGCTTGGGCTTTTGATCAAGCCCAATCCGGTGATGCTGGAATGGCTGTCGAGCCCGATCCGGTATCGCTGGAATGATGCGGTCTGTGACCGTCTGATCAAATTTGCGGACAAGACCACATTTGGCGAAAGCTGCCTTCACCACTATCGCAACCTCGCGGTGAAGCAATGGGACAAGCATGTCGGGGACAGCACAGATGTTTCTTTGAAGAAATACTTCTACATTCTGCGGCCCGCTCTGGCGATTTCATGGATCAGGCAAAACCCCTCGGTCCAGCCGCCAATGAACCTCCAAGCTTTGGTCGAGGGTCAGTCGCTGAACCGGGAACTCATCGAACGTATCGAACGGTTACTGGTCCTGAAATCCGCCGCCAAAGAGATTGGGCGTGGAGCTCGCATTCCGATCATCGATGCCTTCATCCACGATCAGATCGGCTGGTCTGAGGTCGTGGCAAAACAGGAAGAACGGCCAGACTTGATGGCAGAAGGCGACGCGTTGTTGCGGCAGATCGTCAATGAGAGACGTTTCGAAGAGGATGTCAAATGACCAAGATATCCATCCCAGATTTTGCTCTTGTTGTTCTGGTCGGTGCCACTGGTTCTGGTAAGTCCAGCTTTGCGCGTAAACACTTTCTGGACACAGAGATTGTGTCTTCTGACGCCTACCGGGCGGTTGTTTCGGACGATGAAACCGATCTTGCTGCGACAGGAGATGCGTTTGACCTGCTCAACTATACTGCGTCCATTCGGCTTAAACGCCGATTGATGACGGTGATTGATGCGACCTCGGTAAAGCGCGAGGATCGGGCAAAGCTCGTACAACTGGCGCGCAAATATCATGCTCTGCCGGTAGCGCTGGTGTTCGATATCGATCCTAAGATTTGCCATGAACGCAATCAAAATCGCCCCAACCGCGATTTTGGTGAACACGTGGCACGCAACCATGCAAAGGCGCTCAGACGCGGCATGCGCGGGTTGCAGAAAGAGGGCTTCCGCCAGATCCAGATCATGAAATCACCCGAAGAGGTGGATGCGCTGGGAATTATCCGCGAACCGCTTTGGACGGACAATCGCGCCGATCATGGCCCCTTTGACATCATCGGCGACGTGCACGGCTGCTTTGATGAACTGACCGAATTGCTTGGACAGCTTGGATATACGATCGATCCGTTCGAAGCCGGTTGCGAAGAACTGATCCGAGCCCGCCATCCGGAAGGCCGCATAGCGTTCTTTGTTGGCGACATTACGGACCGAGGCCAGCGCAATCTGGATGCTTTGCGTCTCGTTATGGGCATGTGCGATGAAGGCTCTGGCCGCTGTGTGATCGGCAATCACGACTTTAAGCTGAACAAGTGGCTAAAGGGGCGAAATGTGACGCAGGCCCATGGTCTGGATCTGACCGTTGCCGAACTTGAGAAAACTTCAGAGACCCTCCGCAAACTGGTCTCCGACTTCATTTGGAACCTGCGCTCTCATGCATGGCTCGCAGATGGCAATCTGGTTATCGCTCACGCGGGCCTGAAAGAGGAGATGCACGGGCGCGGCTCTGGCCACGTGCGAAACTTTGCCATGTTCGGGGAGACAACTGGCGAGGTGGATGAGTTTGGGCTGCCGGTGCGTCTATAATGGGCCCGGGATTACCGTGGTAAAGCGGATGTCGTCTTTGGCCATACGCCGATGGCCGAAGCGGAATGGCTGAACCATACCATGTGCGTCGATACTGGCTGTGTCTTTGGCGGAAAACTGACGGCGCTACGCTGGCCCGAGCGGGAAACAGTCTCAGTTTCGGCAAAGGCTCAGTATGCGGTGCCAGCAAAACCGTTGAACTCTGAACAGGATTTGTCTGCACAGCAGGACCATGACCGTCTGCTTTACTTCGACGATTATGCAACCAAGATGCGGATCGAGACGCGGTTCAAATCCACCGTGCAGATTCCAGAAGAAAACAGTCTCGCCGCGCTGGAGGTGATGAGCCGATTTGCTGTTGATCCACGCTGGCTGATCTATCTGCCGCCGACAATGGCCGCGTGCCCGACGGCACCCGAAGGTCCGTTTCTGGAGCATCCTGATCAGGCGATGGACCACTTCGCCAGTCGCGGTGTGACGGATCTGGTTGTCGAAGAAAAACACATGGGCTCGCGCGCGCTCTTGGTGGTCGCCAAGGATGCGGAGGCAGCCAAGGCGAGGTTTGGTGTCGAAGACGGCAAAGCAGGCGTGGTTTATACACGTACCGGGCGGCCATTCTTCAAAGATGAGGCTGAAGAAGCAGCAGTTGTCTCCCGTATAGCGAACGCCATGCAATCATCGGGTCTATGGGAGGACCTTCAGACGGACTGGGTTCTGCTTGACGCGGAACTGATGCCTTGGTCCGCTAAGGCGCAGGATTGCTGAAACGGCAATACTATCCAACGGCCGCCGCAGCAAAATGCTCCGCCTCTGCGCTACTCGATGCGATCGCCAAAGCTGGCGACGTCGAAGGGTTGGAGGCTCTGCGTGGTCGCAAGGCGATCCAATTTTCCAATGCAGAGCTTATGGGACGGACAATTGATGGCTACTGCTGGGCAGCGGATAGCATTGAAGACTATCGCATAGCGCCGTTCCACATTCTGGCGAGCGAAGGCAAGGTTTATGCGGACCAGTCTCATACCTGGCATATGGAAACCCTGGGCAAGTTGGTTGATGCCGATTCGATCCTGCAAACAACCGGTTGGAAGCGGATTGATCTGGATAACGCTGCTGATCGCGAGGCAGTTGTCAGTTGGTGGATGAAACACACCAGTGATGGAGGAGAGGGGCTTGTGTTCAAACCCAACGCTTTCACCCAACGTGGTGACAAGGGACTTATCCAACCAGCAATGAAAGTAAGGGGGCGTGACTATTTGCGGATCATTTATGGTCCTGACTATGACCTGCCTGACAACATCGAACGCCTGCGTCAACGCGGGTTAGGCCGCAAATTCTCTCTTGCAGAACGGGAGTTCAAGCTCGGCTTTGAAGGGTTGCACCGATTTGTGGAAGGTTTGCCGCTCTCCAAGGTGCATGAATGTGCTTTGGCAGTGCTTGCTTTGGAGAGTGAACCTGTTGACCCTAGGCTTTGATGTTAACACACGTCGACAAGGGTTGAAGGTCATTCAATTTGAAAATCTTGGTCAAATTGCTGTGCCGAACTGATAAGTGTACACTGAAACATAAGGGTTTTTCGGGTTTTGCTAGGTAATGTCAGTTGGAACGCCACATTCGATGAGCGACTTCTTAGAACCTAGCCCTTCTAAGGCATTGTTTCTTATCGAAAAATACCCCAGCCTTTAATCAATGGATCTTTTTCTTAAGCGATGCTCACTGCTTAAAGTGTCCGGACTGAAACTGTAAGGTTCCTTTGAGCGAGATTTTTGTTTTTTTACAGTGGCTTACGTCCGCACGAGGTGTTGTGGCGTAACAATAGGTTCAGTTCGCTCCGCAGCATTGGCCAGAAAGGCGGAGACCTCAAATATCGCAGCTTTTCTGGCCAATGCGATTTAAGTGCTTACCGCTTTGAATTTCGATTGCCGACTTACCTTTTTTGTTCGGGCGTATTTCGTTGAAAAACTCCGGCCTGATCGAATGGTAAGTCGCTGATGCAATTCTTCCTAGATGGAGGTATTGGCGATGATGGGGCCGAGGTAACCTCCGGAAACTGGCGAAGGTCATTCCTGCGCCGCAGCAAGCGCAAAAAGCCTGACAAGAAAGGTACGCGCGCTCGGTGCAGCGCACTACTTTTTGCGCTCGCAACACGTTATTTTTCAACAGAATGGGTGGTAAAGCAGAAGTTCGCTGCACCAGCACAATTCTAACAACTGAGTTTGCAAGCAGACATTGCGGAACTGCTGTCAAAAGTGCCCTTTTGTGCGAAGCCGTGCAACTCGCCTGCGCATTGCAGGCGACACTGCACTGAGAATGATTTGAACCAATTCCCGTTTCACGACGACCAACTCATGACGCCTGACCAAGGCGCGCGGATACACAAATGTTGGAGACGAGAAATGACCACATTGAACTTGCCTGTAAGCGTCAAAGGCAAATCAGCTTTGATCGGATCAACCGCCATTCCAGGCCGGCATACATCCAGCCGTCCCCAGCGGGTATCCGTGAAGGCCGCGCACCGCCGAAATGTGCCCAAGAACCCTAGGTCGATCTCCTACGAGGCACTCGCAGAAGACCCGATTTACCGGCGCATTGCCAGTGCGGCCTGTCCAAAGAACCTTGCTGAGGAGATCAAGCGATACGGGTTTGAGAGCGCCGCCGAAATCGCGGCTTGCAGATCCGTACCGGTGATGATGACGCGGATGGCCCGCAACGGGGCGCGCGTGCAAGCCGACGATGCTGAACTGCGGCGTTTGCTGAGCCGGACTCGGCGCGAGGCGCTTCGTGGTTATCGCCGGATGCGGCACGAACTGGCCGTCAATGAGCCGATGAACCAGACGCTGCGCCATACGTCATCAAAGTCACCGCACCGCGATACCGACGACGGCGCGCAGGTGCAGGCTTATGCAAAACCGACGAGCCTGCAATCGAACCAGTCGCCCGCTGCCTACCTGCGATACCTTTACCGCCTGGCAACGGGCGACGCGTCTGGGATGGGTATTTCTAGCGGCACGGACAACCCTTTCGCGTTGGCCAATCGTCGCCCGGATCTTGCCGCGCTTGTGCTCAATGAGGCCAACCTAAAGCGTGAGGTGCCGACCATCCAACTGGTCAACGAGGTCCTGCGGGCCGGGATATCGGATTTCGACATGCGCCGACACGAACAATCCGTGGCGCTGCCCTACGATCATCGGGTGACCACGACACGCGCAGCCCTAACCGCGTTGAACGGCACCAGGATGAACGACATCTCCTCGCGGACAGACCGTTTGGAACTGCGCTCTTTCGTCGGTCATCGCTGGGCACAGGACATCGCAGGATTGATCGGCGTGCTGGGCGATGAGGACACGACAGCGGCAGAGGGCAACACGCTGCTGCTCGTCTCGGAAGACATGGACGATCACTTGAGCACCCCCAATACGATGGGCGGGCTTTACCCGCCAACGTCGTCGCGGGACCCGGGTCTGATCGACCCGCTGATGTCAGCGCTCGGCCTGGATGCGGATGGGCTTGCCCAACTCTTCGGGCTATATGCCGTCGCACAGGAGAGCGGCGCGGCGGTTGAACAACGCGACTTCGCAACCGTGTTTCTGAGCAATGTCGAGCCGGTTACACTGCGCATGACGCCCGACGGAAAAGCCGTAGGAACCGGCAACGGTCCGATATCTGCGCCGGAATTACGGGTATTTAACTACCTCGCACGGCTGCACCACGGCACGGGGCTTGCCTTTCATGATCTCAACACCCTGCTGGCGCTCCCGGGGGCCGCGGCCCATGTCGACGGGCATCTGACCAGTAACGAGCGACCTGCTCGCAGAGTGACCGGCACGGGTCTGCGCCTCTTGGCGAGCTATCCGCTTTACCGGGATGCGTTCAACCTGACGCCCGCCGGTTTTGCCGCGTTGTTTGGTGAGATCAGCCCTTATCGACGGGCCGATCGGACCGTCGCGGGCGATGACGCGGTGCCGGGGCTTGAACAGACCGAACACTCCTTCATGGCGTCGCTGTTTCACGATGACGCGCCGGAGGTGCATCGGCTGGTCACAGAAGGCAGCACACCGATCGGGCACGAAGTGCTCAGCGCCCTTGTCGCACGCGGGTTCGCTTTGTCGGCGCTGGAGCTTGAGACTGTGGTGAAAGCTCTGGATGACGGGTATGGCCTGTCGAACGGGGTTGATATGCGGGGACTGGGCGCGCTCTATCGCATGGTCACGCTGTGCCGGATGCTGGGCTGGCCGATCCTTTCGGGCCTTCCGCTGATCCAGCGCGTTAGCGACGGACTTGGCGATAAACCGTCGCTCTGGGCGACGCTGACCCATCGCAATGAGACCGAGACAGACACCGACGCGCTCTGCAGCGCCATGGACTGGCTGGCGGAGCTGGCTCGTTGGATGACTGAGGCCGAGGTGAGTGCGGAGAGCTTGCTTTCCCTTTTGACACCGCCTGCCACGACCGGTGCTCAAGTTACGGACGCGGACCTTGCTTGGTTTGACGGATTGTCAACGGCCTATGCACCCGTAGCGGTCAGAGAGGGGGTGTTTACCGACTTTGAAACTTGGGATGGCGGAAAGGTTTCTGACGACGAATGGTTCACGCATGTGACGCGCGATGGCGCGATTTGCGACAGCGACGGCGTGTTCCTTGATGGCGTGACGCAGGAAGTGATCAAAGCCAGCTGCCGCGACTGCCTCATCGGCAAGGGAATTGATCCCAAGGTAGAGGCGAACGCCGCTTTGTTGATGAAGCTTGCGGAACAACTCGAGACATTGCGGGATAGGCAAGTAGAGGTGATCGAAGCGCAGGTAGCGGGAATCGATGCCCAGATCAGCGCTGTCAGTGTCCCCTCTTTCTTGTGCTGGGCGCAAACAGGGGCGCTTGATTTGCTTCGAAGTGTCCAGAAGGGCGCAGAGGACAGTGGGGCCCGCAACTGGTTGGCTGAAATCCGACGCCATGTTGCGGTTGTCACGACTTTTGAGCTTGGCGACGCCGAGCTTGCGATGCTGGGACACGCGCCGCACTGGATCGCACCGGAATTGGCAGACGCCCAGGGCGCGCCGCGTCCCCTGGACCTGGCGCAGCTTGTCTGGTTGCAGCGGTTTGCGATGTTGCAGGTTGCACCAGCAACCGATGCCGCCTTGCGGGGGTATCTGGCGCTGGCCAATGTGGATGGCGCAGAGGCCGACATGCTGGACGAGACGCGCGCGCAATGGATGGCGGGCAGTCGGGAAACACTGGCGCTTCTTCTGAACTGTCCGTCAGAGGATATGATTGCGTATGCGGATGCGCTCATCGGGCCCGGCGCGGTGGCAAACAATGTTACACAGATCGACCTCATCGCACGACATGTTCGATTGGCGGCGGAACTGAAACTCAGCGCGAAGGATCTTTTGGCGCTCAAGCGTGTGAGCAGAGCGCAATGCAGTGAGGATTGGACCGCAGCAGCTGCGGCCGCGCAGGCCGGCCTCGCACGGTTTGACGATGGCAAGCAACTGCCGGGCTTCCGCCACCGTTTGGCCGAACGAGAACGCGATGCGTTGGTTCCGGCATTCATGCAGGCCCGCATTGCCGGGCATGAGGATCTGAAAAGCAGCATCACCAACAGCGAACAGCTTTATTCCTACCTTCTTCTCGATGTGAACGTCACCAGCGCCGTGCCGACAAGCCGGATCGTCGAGGCGATCAGCTCACTGCAGCTTTTCATATCGCGCGCCTTGGCAGGGCTGGAACACGGGGTAGGCTTTACGAATGCTGACGGTGTCGGCACCCGCGAACAGCTGGCCGCGCAATGGGAGCTCGACAAGGATTACCGACAGTGGGAAGCCAACCAAAAGCTGATGCTCTACCCGCAAAACTACATCGAGCCCGAGTTGCGCCAGATCACGTCGCCCGAGTTCGACACGCTGCAGCAAGCCGTATCGGGCGGCGATGTCACGCCTGATTCAGTCGAAGCGGCCGTAAACGCCTATATGACGGGTCTGGCCGGAGTGTGTGATCTGAGCCTGTGCAGTCTGCACACCGAACGTCACGGCGGTGAGGGCGGGATCGAAAACGCCACCTATCATTTGCTGGCCAAAGCCAAGTGGGAGCCGGGGCGGTTCTTCTACCGCAAGCTCGATGCCGACTATCAGACGATTGCCGACCAGAAGGAAGTGAGTCCATTTCTCAAGGCGATGGACTGGACCTATTGGCAAGAGGTCGATGTGCCCACCACGTTTGACCTCTTTTCCGAGGTTACGGTCTGCTTTTTCAAGAACCGTTACTACTTCTTCTGGCTTGAACTGGAAGAACGGCGCGTGCCGGTCGAAGGCGGCGACAGCCCCGGACAACATATGTCGCTTTGGCGTGTGCATCCCCGCTATATGCGCTGCGATCTGCATGCGCTGTCGGGCCCGATGCTGACGCCTGGGCTTTTCATCGACCGCTCCTCCAGAAGCAGTTCGCCCGGTATGTCGGTAGACGGCGCGTTCGAATGGACGGGCAAGAAACCCGTTCTCAATGGCACTTATCATCCAACGCGCGCCGAAAAAGGGCTAGAGTATGGCAAATTGCAAAGCATCAGTCGTGCGGCGACCAACGAAACGCTGATGGCCTCGTTCGGGATCGACCTTGATATTCCCGGTGAAGAGAAGCCGCAAACCACCGCGCTGCACATCCGGTTGTCGGATGAATGGTCGGATGCCATTCTTGAATGGAACGGGTCGCTGGTGACCACCTTTGACGACGCGGCGCCCGACGGCTATGCCAGCGTCTATCCGCGCCCCGTCGATGAATACAACGCCATTTCGGACGAAAAATCCATTCGTTCTGACCTTCCGGACCTCACCCAATTCGTGGCGGACTTCAAAGGCAAAGCCTGCACCGCGAAGGCTCGCAACAGACCCGGCTCGACCTCCAGTTACCTCGACTTCTACGCAGGTGGCAAACACTCCGGTTCTCTCGGAGATATCAGAGTTCACCTTTATCTTGGAACTGACGAGATCCACATCAACGCGCCGCCTCAAGGGGGGAGAGATAGCACAGCAAGCTATTGGAGCCGCACGACAGTTGATCTGATTTTCACATTCGTCACAAGTGATAACAAGTCTTTCGAAAGGCGCCTGGACGGCATTGTTCCCAAGCGGGTTATAACGGGTACCAGTAGTGAACCGCTGCCCGGCCATGACTACATTCACAGTTATCAGTTTTCTGTCAAAGAAGGATTTGCTCTCCCGTCGGACTGGATCTTCGATGGGGCATCCCATGGTCGCCTGAAGGTATCGGCTGAAGTTACACGCGAATACATCGAAAGGCCGGTATGGTACGACACTCCATCAGGGTCATCTGTCAAAGATGTGATCTACCCCGTTAGTCCGAGGGTGCCGAAGGCGATCATGACCTTGGGCGAGTTCACCCTGCGCCCGCCGAGGGGCAAGGACAATACCGGTTGGGTCCAGACAGGACAGCACGGCAATCGCACATTCCTCCATCTGGCCGACAACCCGGCCACCGATCTCGACAACACGTTCGTGTTGATGAATTCGTCCTCCGTAATGTCTGATCTCGCAAAAACAATGCCGCGGCCGGGTGGCTGCGAAAGCCTGTTCACCTTGGACAATCACTTTGCGCGGACCGAGGATATGGGCGGGTTCCGCGCTGAATTTCAGGAGACGTTGCGGCTACTCTATGCCGGCGATGGAGACAAGGACGGCGTGCCTGAAGCGCATTGGCCCCGCGGAACCTTCGACTTCGACAGTGCTTATGGCGCCTATGGCTGGGAGGTTTTTTACCACATCCCGTCGGCCATTGCCGCAGGCTACGCCAGCAGCGGGCAATTTGATTTGGCCCTGCAGTGGCTGCGGCGGATCTTTGACCCGCAGCGTGTCAATCCGTGGCAGGTTGAACCTCTTGTCGATGCGGCTCCGCCGACCGAAGGGCTGGCATTTGATACAGGCGACGTCATTGTCGATACCGACCGGATCGCGCGCGACTTTCCTTTCTATTACCAGCAGGCCACAATCCGGAACATGCTCGAAGTGCTGCTTGATTTCGGCGACGCCGCGTACGAACAGCAAACGCAGGAGAGCCTGCAAAGGGCCAAGGCGCTTTACGTTTCCGCCAAGCAACTCTTTTCGGACAACCTGTCGGACACGCTGGACAGCCTGACGAACATACCCTGGACGGACCCGACTTTGGGCAAGGCTGCTGAAGACAATTACGAGGGTTTCCTGCCGCCCTATAACGGTGAGCTGCGCGCGCTTTACGAAACATTCGAGGCACGGCTTTTCAATCTGCGCCATTGGCTGGACCTGAACGGTCAGCCGCTCAACGTGCCGCTTTTGGCGCAGCAGATCGATCCGCAGGTCCTGCAACGGACGGCGAAATCCCGTCTCAGCCTCGCCGGAGATGGAGACGAGGGCGACGATGGGATCGATACCCCGCTTGATTTCGGCTATGTCCTGCGATCCGCCAAGGGGTACATCGCCAATCTCAAATCCACGAGCGCACGGCTTCAATCGGCGAGCGAGAAAGAGGCGGATTCGATCTTGGAGGAATACCGCATGAATGCCGCAGTCAACCGGTCCTGCCGGGTGGTTGATCTGCAGGATTTCACGATCGACGTCGCGGATATGGATGTGACGATCAAGCGGACCGCGCTGGCCAAATCCTCTACTGCGCTGGCCAACGTCGTGTCGCGTGCGCTCGTCAAACAGGCCGAGGTCGGGGTCCAAACCACGAAAACGGCCGGCTCGACAGCCAAATGGGGTCGCGAGAAGATCAAGGTCCTCGGCAAGCAAATCTCGGCCGGGCTGAAATCCACGCTGCCGAATACGTTTGGGTTTTCCAACGGCGGTCAGAACCTCGAACAGGCAGAACATGCCATGATGCTCGGGGGTGTTCTGGAATTCCTGTACTTCTGGAACAAGAAGGACGATGCAACGGCGTTGAGCAACACCTTCGCTGACGCGACCAACCTTTTGCGCAAGACGGCCGAGCTGGCGGCGCAAGTGACGCTGGACAGCGAAGAACTTGCCAAGGCGCTAAAGGTCGCCGCCAAAGAAAAGGCGCTGCGCAAAGAGCTTGAGTTACAGCATGACAGCGCGCAGGGCCTGCTGGACACGTGGAACCACGTGTTCGGCGGAAGCAGTTTTTACGGGCCTTTCCGCGAAGACCTCGAAGCGCTTTATGCAGAGGAATGGGCGACCACGCAGGACTTCTGCAGGCTGCTGGTGGGCCTCTACCAATCGGATACGGGACTGACCAACGGTCTGAGCTTCCTGCGCACCACGAGCCTCGGCAGCGATGTCGAAAAGTTCAACGCGCCCCACCGCCTTGCCCTCGATATCGAACGCCTCGAGATGGCCTATATCCAGGCGGGTAAGGACAAGGCGGGCCAAACGACCGAGATGCGATTTGAGCTGAATGATTTGCCTGCACTCGGAACGGAGACTTCGGCGCTCGAAGAACTGACGACACACGGAGAGGTCTATTTCCAACTGACGGACGAGATGTTCGACGTCTTTTATCCGGGACAATACGACCGCGTCATCCAAAGCATCAACATGTGTTTCCCAGGTTTGGCAGCGGCAGGTCTCAGCCCGCATGCACGGCTGACGCAAGTCTCTAACACCCGCTTTATGGCGCCCGGATGTGATCCGGCGCGAGGGGCCAAAATGCGCAAGGACCGGCATGCCTTGCAGAGCATGGTGATCGGCGCGTGCGAAATCGACACGCGGGAGCTTGATGCACCTGACGGGTTGTTGAAGCGGTTCCAGAACACAGGGGTCGAGTCGTGCTGGCACCTTGTTATGCCGACGGTACGGGAGCTGAGGAGAGGCAAGACTGCGCACGGTCGCGGTCGTGACTGGAGTGCCGCCGCGGAGAAACACCATCACGCGCTCAAATCACACATGACCGAAGTGCATTTCACCGTCCGGTTTTCGGGACGTTGGATCGGCTCTGAAGGACTGCGGCGCTAAGGGCGGTTTTCTGAGATGGCGGCGCGGCCGACCAGTGGCATTCCACTGCCACGCCGCCATTCACTTTGGCAGATCCCGAGAGGACAGTGCTCTGTTGGCCAGCGATGTAGCAGGGCCCCTGCGATAGCTTTCGTAGTGGCAGTGAATGCGCGCATTGGATTCGCTTGGCTACCTGAGAACAGAGCTGCCAAGGGTATCGGTTCGACAACGCGTTGAATTCATTCTGAGCAAGTGAGGAGCAATTTAGACCAGTGGTCCGCTTCTAACGCGTCATGCTCACGACTTCGCGCCTGCAGCGAATGGCAGCAATGCGGGCTGCGAACGCAGCATCGTAATGCCCTGTCGAGTGACCGCTTCGCTCGATTGGCTGCCAAGTCTCCCTTCAACCCCAAGGCCCCGGCAAAACGAAAGGCCAACAAGCCGCTCAGTAAAACGGGCGGAACAATAAGCCCGCGACCGCCTCCGCGAGGCGGCCAAAACCACAAATCAGCGCGACTTCTTCAACAAAATAAGCCCAAACCTCCCAAATTGCTGCGGCATGACGAATGTCGGCTTTTGCTTATTGCCACCTCCCGTCAAGCTCACTACGCTCAGGCCAAAGGAGTAAGTCCATGACCTTCAATTTCGTCGTCGTAGTAAGCAAGAGGTAGCATGGTCCGATAAGGTTCTCCATATCCGTTTCCATGCGCCCCCGACATTCTCGGGGGCTTTTTTTGTTTTTAGAGCCGAGAAAACCAGGATGAACCGCATAAGAACACCACCACATTTGATCACGCTGATCCTGCTAACTGGGTTTTCGCCCATGTCGCTGAACATGTTTCTGCCGTCTCTCGCCAACATCTCTGTTGATCTTCAAACGGACTACAGCACTGTGAGTTGGGCCGTCTCAGGATATCTTGCGATCACAGCCGTGATCCAGCTTGTCATCGGTCCTATGTCAGACCGCTTCGGTCGGCGGCCGGTACTGCTAGTTGCTTTGCTGGTCTTCGCAATCGCATCGGTCGGCTGCACTTTTGCGCCGAACGTTCAGGTTTTTCTGTTTTGCCGAATGCTCCAGGGCGGGATTATTGGCGGCTATGCGCTTTCCTTGGCAATCGTGCGCGACACCCGGACCGAGCGGGAGGCGGTGAGCCTGATCGGCTATATCGGGATGGCGATGGCAATCGCCCCGATGATCGGTCCCATGCTGGGCGGCGTGCTGGACACCTTCTTTGGGTGGCGATCCGTCTTTGGTTTCTATGCTGTCGCGGGGGTCGGGTTGCTCCTCCTGTGCTGGTTCGACCTTGGAGAGACAAAACCGCAAAGGGCAACAGATGCCGCTACGCCGGTGCTCGGCGCTACGACGCTGATACGTGAGCCGCTGTTCTGGGCTTACGCGCTCTGCGGCACGCTTTCCGTCGGCGCGTTCTACATCTTTTTGATCGGCGCGCCTCTTGTCGCTCAGTCCACGTTCAACGTCACGACCGCCGAACTTGGCTTCTACATTGGGACTATCACGGTTGGCTTCATGATCGGCGGCTTTCTAGCCGGTCGCGCCGGGAAACACTTCGAACCGACGACCATGATGATTGCAGGAAGGGTCGTGGCTTGCGCAGGTCTTGCTTGCGGTTTGGTATTCCTTGCATCGGGCGTAACGTCAGCAGGACTCTTCTTCGCGAGTACAATTTTCGTAGGCGTCGGAAACGGAATTACAATGCCAGGAAGCAACGCTGGTGCTATGTCGGTTCGACCTGATCTCGCTGGAAGCGCAGCCGGGCTGAGCGGCGCTCTAATCGTTGCGGGAGGTGCCGTTCTTACCGCGGCCACGGGCAATCTCGTCTCAGAAGCCAATGGTGCGCAAAAACTGCTCTTCCTGATGCTCACTGCATCTGTGCTAGGATTGGGCTTTGCAGTTTGGGCGGCGGCACTCAAATCGAATGATAGGTAGGCCACATGGCAGATGTCCCAAAGCTTGCAGCGTTGGCGGTTGTCGTAAGAGGAAATGAGCTGTTGCTCGTACGCCGACGAAACGAACCGGACGCGGGCCTTTGGGGCCTTCCAGGTGGCCACGTGGATTGGGGTGAGAGTATAGGGGTAGCTGCCTGCCGAGAATTGTTTGAAGAAACCACTGTAAAGGCCACACCGGGCCGGTCCCTGATCGGATTGGACACAATCATTTCTGATGAGGCAGGCAACACGCAATTCCACTACTATATGGTTGCCGTCGAGTGCATCTACATGACTGGTGAGCCCACGGCTCGGGACGATGTGTTTGATGCCAACTGGATTTCGCACGACGACATTAGAGGGCAGCAGCTACCTCTCAGCGAAGACGTAGACACTGTTTTGAATTTGGCGCTTCAAGTTCGCAGGTAGTTGCTACATCCTCCTCCCGGTGCCTACTCTTTCCGCAGTATGTAGCAGAACCGTTTCGAGCAAAGCCTTCATCCGCTTATTGTGCAACCAAGGTCCAAAGCGAGCCCATTTTGATGAGCGCTGCGCAATGTTCGAGTATCTGCTGTTGGCCACTTATTACTTTACTGTACGACAAAACATGCCTGTTTTCAGAGTGATGATCATTGGAGGGCCGGGTTCAGGCAAAACCATGTTCGGCGGACAATTGAGCCGCCAACTAGATTTGCCTGTCTTCTCCGTTGATGAGGCGGTGTGGGACTGTGACGGTAGTCTAAAGCCAGTAAAATCCATAGATGCCATCGTGCGCGCGAAGATAGCGGAAGAGCGGTGTATAATAGAGGGTGGCAACACACGCACATACAAGGATCGGGCGTTAAGATCGCACCTCATTATTAGGTTGAATCCGCCATTGTGGCCCCTTTTCATCAGGGTCTTGCGCCGCGATGGACCGAAGTTTCGCCTACGCCTTTGGACACTCAAGTACGACAAAGTCCTTGGGATTAAGGATCAGGCGATCCTAAGCTTTGCGCAACACACAAAACCTCCGGAAACTGGCCAAGCTCAAGCCGATGGTGCCAGCACCTGGATAAAACGGCGGACGGGCTTCGACATTCAAAAGAAATCAAACCAATAGCTCAAACAGACGCGCCGAAATCAACGACTTTTTCAACGCAATCAGCCCAAAGGCGACTTAGATGAAAGTTTCAGCATTTGGCAATAAGGGTGGAAATTGGTCGTTCAATGCGCTCGCAAAGGAACGCGCAACGAGTGTTGAAAGCGGACACTGGCTCAAAGTTGCCTGGACCTAGTGCCTTCAACAAACTCAAAACCTGATCCGAAAACTGGCGCCTTGCTTTGGGGCCATTACTTCTATCACTGCACCCGCTTGTTTCAATACAGCGGCAACAATGGATAAACCCAAGCCAGTGCCGCCTTGATCCCGTCTGGTCGTGAAGAATGGGTCTATTATGCGAGAGCTATTTCGCGGGGAAATTCCCGTGCCGTTGTCGGCGACAATCATGCTGTTCGAAGTCGCTTTATAGGATATTTCGACACGCGTTGCACCGTGCTGGAAGGCGTTTTGCAACAGGTGGTGCAGAACAATATGCCCCTGATCTTTGGACAACGGCGGGTACGTTTCCGGCGGTGCATGCAAATCGACCACGTGTTCCGAGAACTCTGCTGACGCAGCCCGTACCATATCCGCCAGTGACATCGGGGTCGGGTCAGTTTGCACGCTGGCCCGGGCCAGTTCGCGCAGACGACCCAGCAGCGCGTTCATGCGCAGAACTTCTTCCTGAATGTTGTGAACCAGTTTTTGATTACGATCCCCGGGTACCGCAGAAGGTCCGTCAGACAGCAGCTCGGCCGCGCCCAGAATTGCCGTAACGGGCGATTTCAACTCATGTGTGACATGACTGGTGTAAGTTTCGATCGCAGTGGACCGCTCCGACAAGGTCGCCGCCATCGAAACGACGTTGTTACCCAGATCCGCCAGTTCCCGCACGCCATAGTGCCGCACCGGATCGGGGGTCGGTTTCAATCCGCTTGCTACATCCCAGCTCTGACTGCTGAGGTCCCGAATTGGCTTTGAGATCAGCCGCCACATCATCCAGCCGACCCCAATCGCGGACACCAGCATGAAGACCGCGACAGAGCCTAGCGTGAACCGTTCCTGAAACAGGAACTTTCTCAGGTCCATGGGTGTGCGCGACAGGTAGACGGCACCGACGACCCGGTCACCCAACACCACCGGATGGGCGACGAACACGCGGTATGAGGTGTCCCGGCTGATCGAATTCAGAAGGTGCGGCCGGGACGGATCATCCCGATACCGCAGCACTGAAACTGTTTCTCCCTGCAGGGCCTGAGAGACTTCTGGGATATGCAGAAAAGACCCGCTGATTGATCCGCTGCTGGCAATGACCTGACCCGAGTGATCCGTGAAGACATATCCCGACAGAGTGGTCTTTTTTGCCGACCTTGCCAACTGTGATAGCGCTTGCGAGATCGCCTCATAAGGCGCATCCAGAGGTTCATCGCTTGCAAGCGGATCAGGGCGGGGCGGCGATACCTCGCTGCGAAGCAAATCCAAACTGGGTGCGATGGGATGAAAATCCTGATGCAGGCGCTCGCTTTGCTCAGCAGACAAGACGTAGCCCGCATCGTTCGCGGGCTGGAGACCGGAGAACGCAGCAGCATACACCTCGGCAAAGATAACCGCTTGAGACAGCAGACTGCGTTCCGTTTCACGCGCGAACTGGTTGCTGGACAAGCGAGCGCCCAGAACGCCGATGATCGGCAGCGTCACCAAAGCAATGCAGACCAGCGCAATCACCAGCGCAAGCGAAGGCCTCCATTTCTGCTTGATGTTCAGCACTGGCAAACGCCCAGCTTCACCCCAACCCCGTGCACAGTTTGGATCAGGTCTGGATATCCCAACGCCCGCGCCTTTTGGCGGATATTGCGAATATGGCTATCGACTGTGCGACCGGACAAATAGGTGTTGTGACCATAAACCAACTCGATCAGCTGCGTGCGTGAATAGACCCTGTTTGGCGTTTTGGCCAAGATCGTTAGCACCGAAAACTCGATCCCGGTCAGTTGAATCTCGGCCTGGGCAAAGGTGCAACGATGTGCGCTGTGATCCAACCGTAAATCTTGAAAAACCGTCACGTCGTCCTGCGGTTTTGTGTTTGCCGAGCGGGCAAGGATGGCCTTGATCCGCAGAACCAACTCACGCGGGCTGAAGGGCTTGGTGACATAGTCATCGCCACCAAGCTGAAACCCAAGGATGCGGTCGATCTCGTCATCCCGTGCCGTTAGAAAAAGGATAGGTACGGTCGAGCTTTTACGCAGTTCTTTGCAGGCCTCCAACCCGTCCATTTCGGGCATCCCAATATCCAGAACAACCAAGTCGGCCGGGGTTTGTAAAAACTGGTCCAATGCGTCCTGACCGGTGCCCGCCTCGGTTGTTCGAAAGCCGGAATCTTCCAGCGCAAAGCGGACGACATCGCGAATATGGGCATCATCATCTACGATCAGGATGGTGTTCACGATAGGGGCCCGCCATCGAAGTTTTACCGAAGTCGCGATCAGAGATCATACTGCCATTGCCCGGGTCAAGTGGCGCTTGCATCGGCGGCCTGTGCCAGGTGAAATCATCCCCCAGCCACCAGCCATCCCTGCGCAGTTTGTAAAGTATCCCTCTCATGCCACAACCCTCCGACCACGGGTTAGGCGCAGGGCGCCCAAGGTCATCAGGATGATCAGCCCGAAAATCGTTTGTGGCTCGGGTGTGGATGATCCGCTGAACGCGGTGTTTGGATAGGCCCCGGGCCCGACACCCTCCACCTGCGGCAGGGTCACCGGAGCAATGCCTATTGGCACGTCGCCGGTGTTTACAATCCTTTTTGACACCGCAACAAAAGAGGTGAACTGCGTCTGAAGGTTGAAGTTCAGCCCAAGATCTGTGATCTGCGCCTCAAGCTTTCGGGGATTTCCCGTCTGCACTGCCATGGCGATATCGAGATCCGCGATTTTGGTGCGGGCCCAGATCAGTGGGATCGCAGCACCCTGATGCATATCCTCCTGCGGATCGGACGCTGCGGGCAAGACAGGCGACAATGACATTTGCGCTTCTCTGCCCTGGACCAAACCATTGATCCTGATATCGGCAGACCCGCCGCCTTCGTACCGAGCCAGAACCCGCACCGCGCCGCCGTCGAACAGGTCCGGGATGTGTTGAGGCACCACTTCGCTGACATTCAATTCGCCCCAATCAATGGCTATATCCGTCAAGACCGGCGATTTCAGATCACGTGCCAGCGTGTCAGCAACATCCGAGGCACGCTGGGTCGGATCGACATAACGGGCGTAACCGCGGCCTTCCTCGGCCATCGCGTCCAGAAGATAGCGGTTTACAGCAGCGCCCACGCCAAAGGCATAGATGCGAGCATCGCCGATTTGCCGCCGGATTGTGCGCAGAACATCCGCTTCGCGCCCGATATAGCCATCGCTGAGGAACACCACGATGCGCAGTGTGTTGGCGGGTTGACGCGTCGCAAAGGCGTGACGGATTGCATTGTCGATCTCAGTACCACCCCCGGCCCGAAGACTGCGCACATAGCGCAAACCGGACCGAATGTTGCCGCCTGTGGCGGGAACGGCGCGGGATGCGAATTCGGACGCGTCCGAAGAAAACCGGATCACGCGGAAATAATCCTCGGGGCGTAGGCCTTGCAAAGCAGCCTCCATAAACCGTTTGCTGGCATGCAGAGGTTCTCCGCCCATTGATCCCGAGGTGTCCAGCACAAAGACCAGTTCCCGTGCGGTTATCTGATCCGGCTGCGGAACCTTTGGCGGTTCAATCAGCACCGATACAAAGCCACCCCGCTCATCGTGATGGGCCAGCACTCCGGCTGTTGTCTCTTCACCGCCAAGCTCGTAACGTAGAACAACGTTGCGGTTGTCGATCACCCGACCGTCCTGAAAGGTGGCGCTGATGACGCCTTCGGACTGCCCGATTTGCAGATCATGCGTTGCGCTTGTCAGATTGGAAACCGGAACAGCACCGCGCAGGATCAGGTTCAGCGAGACCCGCGCCGGTTCAATCATATCAGGGTTCGTCAGGCGCGGAACTGGCGGGTATTGCGGTAAGTCAGAAACCATCCAACCATCAATCTCGGTTGACGCCGCCGGGTCTTCCTCATGTAAATCCGCCAACACAACGTCCTGAGGCACCGGATCAAAATCCACCGCCCCCTGGTAGCGCGGGCCGACGATCAGCGGTAGCACCAGTTCATACGCCTCGTCGATCTTAGGCACGGCCTGCACATAGCTGAGCGTCACCGTGATCGGCTGTCCCGGCATCAGGTTGGCGACGTTCTGGGTGAACATGTTGGGACGGTGTTGGGTCAACAGGGCTGCGGCCTTGCCATCTTGCTTTGCTGTCTCATAGGTTTGTTCGGCCTGCTGTTTTTGCTGAATTTGTGCCTCTACCACTTCGTCACCTACCTGCATCTGCATCGCGTAGACGGCGGCTTTTTGGTTGAGCGGGAACAGGTACTCCGCGGAGATCGGATCATCCGATGGATTCACGAACACCTGCCGCACCTGAACGGTTGCCATGTCGCCCTGAATATCAACGGACAGGTCCGATTTCAGCAGGGGCAGATCTATTTGCCCGGCTGCTCCGCTGCTGATCAATCGACCGGCGATCTCGTCTTCAGGCTGGGCGTACACAGCCCCAGGCAGCAACAGAAAGAGAAGAGCAAAATGGCGTATCATATGTTCGTTCCTTTGATGGTTTGAATGTCCAAGGCTGCAATCGTGGCAGCGTCGAGCTGCGCGCGCAGCGCGGTGTCCAGGGTCCATGGGGTGATCCTTTGCACGCTACTCCAGGTGCCGCCGGACCCGTTCAGCCAGCGCCAGATCGCTTCACCGACGCTGGATGTGACGTGCCCGCTTTGTGAGACGTAGCTAACCGCAACCAACCATTGATCCTCTCCAGGGCCGGTGGCCCGGTAATAGGCGCTGGGAACGCCGTCATAGCGTGTGCCCAGAAACCGAACCTTGTAGCCTAGACCCCGCAGACAGATCTCAGGGGCATGCAGATGCCGCAGCGGCGCGCGCGTGCTAACCACATTCAACCCCAACGGGCCAAACTGAGCCTTCTGCGCCTGCCCGCCATAGGCTTCGAAGTAATGCGCCTCCATTTCTGTTAGAGGCACGCTCTGCGCCAGATGTCCGTGGATTTGCGCGGGCAGGTTCGGCGTCAAGACGCTGCCCGAAACATCAACTGGTTTCGCTTTCAGCGACACAATGGCAATGCTGCCGATCAGGCAAGCAATCCCAGCCAGCGCCTTGATGGGTTTCGGCAGGATGATCCGGTCGGTCTGTGAGCGGCTTTTGCGCGGGCTCGCGTTGCCGGGCCGGTAGAACAGGGCAAAAGGCGCAACCGTCAGGCCAAGGGTCGCCAAACCGACAAGGCTGTGCCAAGGTTCCGCCATCAAATCCAGATCAAATGCAAGCCCAATCGCCAAAAGCGAAATGCGCAGGCTGTTGCCCAGAGCGGCGCAACCGATCACGGCCAATAGGCTGAGGCCGCCGACATACCAGCGTGGCCGCATGACCGCGTTCTGGGTGACCACAAACGCCAGCGACAGCAGCAGCCCCGACGCGCCGGAGCACGGCAGGTCCACCAGAATGTCCCGCTGTTCCAGGGTGATGCGCACCCCGTCGCAGACCACATTCGAGAACAGAGTGCCGAGCATGTGACAGGACAATTCCGCCGAAACTATCTGCAACGGGAATCCAAGCGTGCGCTGCAAGACCATTTCCGTTGGCAGGGAAAACAGGAACAGTGCAGCCATCCAGAACGGCGACAGCGCAAAGGGGCGCTGTTGCAAATGCAACAGCCCCACTAGTGCAAACACATCCAGTGCAAGAGCCAGAGCACTGAGGATATTGATCGCCAAAACCTGCCCCAAAAAACGGATCAAGGCCGCCAATAGCAGCAGGGCAATCGCAGGTATCTGAGATTGCGCGTCTTTCGGACGGCCGCTCAGTAAGCTCATCCCGGTGAGGCCAACCATCAGCAGAACATAGACGTAACCGTACGACCCGTAAGCTGGGCTAAGCCAGCTTCGGACAAGCCATTGCAAAGGCTGCGCGGCAAGAATTGCGGAAGCAATCGCAAAGGCGCACAATACCAAGGTATCTGTGGTCAAGTGTTTCATACCGCCAGATGTGACTGGCGAATGCGCATTTCCCCTACCCAAGATGTGCAGATTTTGATGAGGTGCTCTTACTTGTGGTCCAAGTCGCCATTGCTATTGGAAATGGCCGGTGCCGTATGATCCATCCGCTGCCACCCGATCTAGACGGAAGTCGTATCGGTCCTGGCTGCGATCTAGCATCGTCTTGGCCGCGACGATCTCCTGACTTAACCGGGCGGGCGTCGCTTCAACATCCACGATGATGCCATGATCGGTATCAACCAGATAGTTGGTCTCGTAACTGAACCGGCCAGGGCCGTCCTTTAAAGACCAGGCCGCTTCCGGGTCGGTCTCAAAGAGGTACTTTGGCGGCTTCTTCTTGGGGCCGGATTGTGCCGCCTGATCGGCGTCAGCCAATTTTGTCAGATAGTCGGCGACCGGGCGCTGTACCTGATCTTTTTGCGACCAGATTTTCTGAACCGCGTCCGGCGCATCCTTACGCTCCCGGTTGGCATCTGCCTCGATAGTGCTGCCGTCGATGGCCGCGTCTGTACCGCCGACAATGCCGAAGCCGATGAACTTCTCCAAGACACTCTCGAACAGGCAACGCAGCACATCGCCATCGGCAAAGCGCCCGTGGCGGTTCTTGGAGAAAGTCGAGCGATCCGGAACCTGGCCTTCCAACCCAAGCTTACAGAACCATCGGTATGCCAGGTTGAGATGGACTTCTTCAACCAGCTGCCGTTCCGACGGGATGCCGTAGAGATAGCCAATCAGAAGCATCCGCAGCATCAACTCGGGATCGAAAGACGGGCGGCCCGTGTGGCTTTAGAGCGCGGCCAACTCCGCGCGGATCACGTCGAAATCAAGGAGCCTGTCGATCCAGGGGAGAAGATGATCTTGAGGAACGTGATCCTCGATCCGGAACCGATAAAACAGGTTTTCTTGCGCCTCCAGCCGTCCCATCATCGCCCGATCCTCCCGTCCTTCAGGATAATTGAATCAGACAATTGCTTTTCAATCCAGGCAATCTAGCACAGCCAAAGGCGATCCATTATGAGCGTCTAATGTCTACCCAAGCTGGCCCGTTTCAACGCGACATACCTTAACGATGGAAATGCCAGTGACAGAAAAGTGGGGAGTTTCAGCGTGTCTGGAACCGCTCACCGGTGGCCATAGAAACCGAGTGTTTCATGCAAAAAGTGTTGTGTTCAAATCGACGAGGCGCTCACCAGAAGCTATCACATGGCTGGCCAAGGTTCACAATTGCGCTCGAGGAGCGCAATTGCTGGTGCCCGAGCTCCTCCAAAGCGAAGACGGCAATCTCATCGAAAATGGGTGGACATGCGAGCCGTTCTTTGAAGGTGAGCACCCAAGTGAAGATGAACTGGTACACCTCGGGCCTCAGATCGTCGAGTTTCATGCGGCAACTACCAATATCCCACAGCGCCCCGGGTTTCGGTCCTCTGTAGAGCTGCAGCATCTCTCGTCTGGGGGAGACGTAAACCTTAACGCAATGCCAGTAGCGCTTGTCGAAAAATGCCGTGATGCCTGGAGTGCGGTATCGGATCGACAAACTGTGATTGTCCACGGCGATTTAAACCCAGCAAACATCATCAAGACCAGGAACGGCGGCTTTGTGATGGTTGATTGGGATGAAAGCCGCCGTGATCTGGCACTCTTTGACCTTGGACAGGTATCAGAGGACGATGAAAGCGGCAGGCGGGCTCGACTCGCATGGGAAGTCGCTTGCAGTTGGGTGCTAGAACCTGAGCACGCCCAGAAATTGGCTTGCAGATTATGATACGCTCCGATCAGCGGGGGTAGTTGTTCACCAGTATCGACCCTTTTTGGCAGATAGGGTTTTGTCCCGAAGCTTGCCAGTTCAAGCGCCTTTGCTAGCGTCGGGAATCCGCGTCACATTTGACGACGATTGCATTCCTTGTTTCCACTGGCTCGGCGGGATGCCAGTCTCTCGCAAGAACTCACGATTGAAGTTCGATTTTGTATTAAATCCGCTATCGAGCATCGCGTCGGTGACCGCCGCGCCCTCCTCGATCAGCTTGCAGGCATGGCGAACGCGCCAAGTATTCACATAGCGAGAGACATTGGCACCCGTCGAGCGATTGACGGCCATGGAAAGACGCTTTTCGGGCAGATGAAGGCGGCGTGCCAGCCGCGACAAGGTGAGGTTTGGATCAAGATGCATAGGCTCGCGTTTCAAGAAGGCCTCAAGCGCTTCCACGATTTCGATATCTTCTTTGCTCGTTTCTTTGGGCGGCGGAGCTGGATCAGCTGAATCTTCGCCAGTCACACCGGATGCGGAAGGGTTACCACTGAGCAACCCCAAAAGCACAAGGATCAGGGACGAAGAGAAGGTGATCAACCATCCGGCCCAGTGTTCGTTGCCCGTCATGAATGCAAAGGCGATTAGGACGTCGCTGAGGGCGGACGCGATCAAGGCCCATCCCAAGACCTGCCAGAGAACTTTCGGAACGCGCCCGGCGTCCAACCGGGCAAGGGGCATGTCGCCGGAGCTGCGCAACAGATAGAGGATCGCAACACCATAACCTGCAAAGACAAGTGGCACGACGAAGTCCGTCGTTTCAGGCGCGAAGATACGGCAGAACAGTGTGAAGGCCGGAGTTGCACCTTGAAATCCGACTTGACGGAGTGATATCCGGCTGATCAGGGCGTCCTGCAATGTGATCCACGCAAGCGGCGGGATGACCGTGGCGCTGACCGGCAGAACGGGTTGGAGCCAGGCAGTGTCGTATCCTAGAACCAGTGCGACCAGAAGCGATTGAACAGCGCAGGCGGTAAGGAAGGCAACCAGCAGCGGCCTGCCCCCAGACAGAAGGGTACGGGCCGCAAGATGGGCTAGGACAAGGGCTGCAAAAGCAGGGATCGGGAGCATGGGCATACCGCGATAATTGTCCAAAATCCCGATTGTGACGACCTGAATCCCGAAAACAGGACGCGATAGCTCGTATTTATCCTCAAATCCGATGGCATGCGTTCAACAACGGAGGTTCCTATGAAACGCCTTGTTCTTCTTGCCATGCTCGCGCTGATCCATGCAGGCCCTGTCGCGGCGGATATGCTGCCTGGATACGACCGGTTCGATCTGACAGCCGACCACCGCGCCCGGCCGGTCGCCGCCTCAATCTGGTATCCGGCGGCAAACCCCACTTATCGCGCGCCCGTAGGAGACGGACCGATCTTTGACCCAACCTTCGCGTTCATCGGCCCTGCCATCGCGGAAGGTGAACACCCGCTTGTCCTATTGTCACATGGTTCAGGCGGCAACGCCGATAGCTTGGGATGGCTGACAAGTGGCCTTGTCGCGAACGGGGCAATCGTTTTGGCTGTGAACCATCCTGGCTCAACAAGCGGCGATAGTTCTCCGCGCCGCTCGGTTGATCTCAAAGCGCGTGCAAATGACCTGACCGCCGCGCTCGATATGATCCTCGCCGACCCCGCCTTTGCGCCCTTCATCGATCCGCATCGGATTGGCGTCGTTGGATTCTCCCTGGGCGGGGCAACCGCTCTCGGGTTGGCCGGTGTACGCTTCGATGGTGCAACCCAGGACACGAATTGCAGCACGGGTCCCGATGCCGCTGATTGCGTTTTCTTCCGCCTGGGGGGTGTGCGTTTCGCTGACTATCCAGGCTTCGAAGCTGATGCGCGCGATCCGCGTATCTCACGAGCCGTGATTGTCGACCCCGGCTTTGGCGGTGCCGCTGATCCAGAGACGCTTCACGGCGCTCTGGCGGAGATTACTCTTATCAACCTTGGCGACGCAGACAGGCTCGGAGCTGCCGACGTAGGACCGAATGGCAATGACCTCGCGAACAGATTGCCCGATGCATCCTACGTTGAGATTGCACCGGGGAACCATTTCACCTTCCTCGGGACGTGCAAACCGGATGCTGCCGTGTTGCTTGAAGAGGAGCAGGACGACCCGATCTGCACGGACCCGGACGGCACTGACCGCGCCGCTGCGCACGTGCAACTCATCGATGCAATCGCGTCCGGACTTGACCTCTAGAGAAGCCCCGTCCAATTCATCCATAAGGTTTTCTGCCTCCGGCCAACGTCGCGGGAGGCGGCACTCACTGCCAAAACTCCCTCGTTCTACCAGTTCCCGATTTCTTTTTGGTAAGCAGCCACTGGCGCAAGTGCAGCGAAAGTCCGCTTCTCTAATCCGCCGTTTGGGATATTGTCTCTCATCCGGGTCACGCTTCTCTTCGCAGTCATTGTTGGCCCGGTTCGGTTGGACCGCTGCATGCATGTGTCGGAATGGACGTAGAGCGCCCGGCTTCGTCTCGCGCTTGTTAGTCGCGGCACCAATACTCGGCGTCATCTATTACCCGGCAGTGCATGTTTACATGCATGAGAGGGCACAGAACTCGTCCGGTGAGGGACGATCCCGTCATTGAGCTTTGGAAGGCTGTCAGGTCATAGCGGCCTCCAAAGGTCTGTGACGGAATTCGGTGTTGTCGGCCCACATGCGATGCATGATGACAGCAAGTTTGCGGGCGATGGCAACGACAGCGCGGCGGCGTAGAGCGTGGCGCGCGCATCGCGGTCTCCGGCTTTTGAGATGCGTCCTGGGTTATCGGTTTCACCGGACTGATATCGTCGAGGTGTCGGCCCAAAATGAGCAACCAATGCTCGCGAACTGGTGAACCGCGTGGGATCATCGACGGAAGAGCGCCGGAAGCATAGGCGGTCCCTAAGACAAGTGGGAATTTTGAACGGGCCGCGCAGCTCACGAATAGCAACAGTGCGGAGGTGAAAGCGGATTTTGCAAAGTAGCGCATTTTTGGCTGCTATCTGAATAGCACGGCCCAAACCAGCCATTGACCGCTTGTCGTCATCGCTGCAGTGAGGCCGGCAGTAGGAGACATTCGCTGAATTGGCAGAAACTCTTGGTGATTTGTAATCGAGGACCTCGAAAGCCATGAACAGATAGGACGCTCAGCTTGAACCAACCGTTGGCTGGGTTTCAACTCGAGCGCGCTCCAATAGGGAAAACAACTTTTCCCCCTTTCGTCGGTTGAGTTGCGCAACCCAACCGATCCGACCACGAAGCCGTGCAAGTGCCGGCGGATCATCTTTCCATTTTTTCTGATGGATAACGGTTTTGAGCCGGTCATATTCCTTGCGGGGAATGTTTAGGGCTTCATTGACTACAATTCCCGTGACCACTTGCCTTTGATGCCGGGTCATCACCCTTGTTTTGGTAGCATTTAGCTTGAACCCTTCTTCTTCGATGATCTGCGGAACAGCTGTGAGAAGCGCTTGGCGCGCCTCCCGGTCGCCCGAGAAAGTCAAATCATCAGCATATCGGGTATAGTTGGCACCAATGGACCGAGCCAGGCCCGCCAAACGGCGATCCAATCGATAGGTCACCAGATTTGCCAATGCTGGAGAACTGGGGGCGCCCTGGGGCAGGTGCGGCTCCATCAGAGTTTGCCGCTGATCGAAGGGCAAGCGTGTTCGAATCCGGCTTGGGGTGATGACGGTGCAAAGTCCGCTAAGGCTATGGGCGACCGACGCGGGATAGCCCAAATGGCGGAACAGAGCATATACACGACCGTATTGGACGCTGCTGAAGAAGTTTTTCAGATCGAAGCCGATGACAACGTCTTCGCCCGCATGCCGTTGAGCCGCTCCTTTACAATCGCGACCGGGGACGAAGCCAAAACTGTCCGGATGAGATGGCACCTGAACCAGAATTCGACGCAGGATCAAACGCTGAAATGCCTTGGCGCGCGGCTTTGGGGCTTCAATCAAACGCAAGCCGCCACCGGACTTTGGACTGAGCCGATAGAAATAGTTGTTCACCCCGGGTAGAGGATGAGCCTCGCGCCACGAATTTTTGTCAACGTAAGTATCTAACAGCTCGGGCGTTAGCATCAGCCAATCCGCCAATTCAGCAATCGTATGCAATGCAGGAACATTCAACCGGTCAAACGGGGGAATTGGCTGCATCCGAGTTGGTTTCAGCGAATGAGTGGGCCAGCTGCCAAGCTTGGTGCGATGCCTATACAGTTCAAGCATCGCTGGCGTCTCGAGTAAGACATCGACCAGACGGTCAGCATCTGGAGCGAACTTCTGAGGAAAGCGGGAAATTAATCCATTTGCTAAAGGCGCGGCATTGCTTTGAAGCTTCTTGGGCAAGTAGTTCTGGATCTTGCGCAAGACTTCCTCCGAGGTCCAACGCCCGTTAGCCAATTGACACGCCAAAGTCGACGCAAGGAGTCTTTGTTGAGTGGATGGCAACGGCGACCTTTGCTCCTCTGTGCCTTGGATGTCCCGTCCTGAGCGGAACTCAGCGGCGGACATCCACAGTTTGTGCAAGTCATTTCATCAGACGGGGATGCCCCGCCCCAGGCTTGCCCGAAGGCGCACCAATCCAAAGACCGCCGTTGTGTACATGCTGCCGAACAAAAGGGGCAAATTCAAGCAAACCCGAGCTTGCCAGTTCGATTGCGCTCGATTGAAGCCTCAGTTGGCTCGCAAAACTCGAACATCGGTTCGTAACCAAATGTATTTCTGACGGCCCAAGGACGAAGCCGCTCTCGCAGCAATGGCGCTTGTGGCTGGCGTTTCGCGCTGCCTGATCGGCTCATATTTTGAGAACTGAGCATCCCGCCTGACGATTGAGGTGTCTCAATCGGACAGGAGGATCTCATAACAGACGAGAAGATGAGCCCGCTGCGTGCGCGGATGATGTAGGACATGCGCATCCGGCCAATGGGCGATAAGGCCCGGAAGTCGCATATCCGGGCAATCAAAGATTTCGCTGCGTTTCTTGGCCATTCGCCGGATACATCCACGCCCGAGGAATTGCGCGCTTATCAGTTGCACATGACCGATACCGGGGTGACGCCTTCAACATTCAACACGCGTACCATTGCGCTGAGGTTCTTTTTCGGCATTGCCTGCGGGCGCGAAGACATGAAGCGCTTCATGCGGTTCAAGACCAAGCTAAAGAAGCTGCCAATGGTGTTCAGCGTTCAGGAGGTGTCTGACCTGTTGATGGCAACGCCTGGGCCGGGGCTGAAATACCAGGCTGCTCTCTGCATTTCTTATGGCGCGGGGCCGCGGGCCTCGGAGGTGTGCAACCTCAAGATCAGCGATATCGACAGTGATCGGATGCTGATCCATGTTGACCAGGGCAAGGGCGGCAAGGATCGCAACGTCATGCTGTCACCCGGTTTGCTCAGTCTGCTGCGTGAGTATTGGAAGGAAGCGCGCCCGTAAGGATGGCTGTTCCCCGGCAAGCCCAAGATCAAACCGATCTCGTCGCGCCAGCTCAACCGGGCGTTCACGTCGGCAAAACACATGGCGGGCATTTCCAAACCAGCAACACTGCACACGCTGCGCCATAGTTTTGCGACACACCTGCTGGAGGCGAACACTGATGTGCGGGTCATTCAGGTGCTCTTGGGCCACGCCAAGCTGACGACCACGGTGCAGTACACCCATGTAGCCACCAAAACGATTAAAGACACCGTCAGCCCCTACGAGATGCTGGCCAATCTGCAGGATCAGACGCTGCGGTGACGCTAGGAACATGGCGGTCGATCACCGGAGGCCCGCAGACGTCATTCATCACAGCGATCAACAATCACAATACATTGTCAATCGCGTTTAGTCGCAGATGCAAACAGGCAGGCGTCAGGCCGTTCATGGGATCGATCGGCGATGCCTACGGCAACGCCATGTGCGAGAACTCATGCGCCATGCTCGAATGCGCGTTGTTCGACCGCCGAAAGTTCCGAACCAAAGCTGAGGCACGCATGTTCATCTTCGGGTTCATCGAAGGCTGGTGCAATTGAGGTCGCCGACACACGACTCGGGGATATCTCTCGCCCATCGATGACCAAAGATGCACCGTCGATGGGCTAGGATCTTCTGGTCCGTAACCGTCCATGAAGCCGGGGGAAATCCAAATCTGTAGCGGAAAGCATCGTGCCGATGGACCAAAGGCCGAAGATGCACCAACAAACAAATCGGAGCACGCGATGGGGAAACACCAACCGACCAGTTGTGCTGCGGACAAGCTATTTGCCTCTCCACCCATATCTTTCGAGTTGCATAAAGGCCACTTCGGAACGACTCTTGAACGCTTGTTCGAGGGTGTCGTAGGTTTGCTTGTGCAAGCCATCTTGAGCGGACAAAGCAAATCCCAACCGTTCGATATGCTCAATAATTCTGCGCCGCTCGGTTCCTAGTTTGAACGCATATTGGCACCCCATAATAAGACGCCGGTCGGGCCGAGCACCTATAGGGCATAGCATCAAGAAGTTATTGAAGCCATCTCCACCCTTCGTATAATTTTTGAGCACTGCGTAGGTGATAGCCTGCTCGGCGACCGCATTTCGTAAAGCTGCGATGGGCGTTTTGTCAGTATCAGGACCCTGTAGAAACCGACAATTTTTTCCCAATACCTCACTACGAAAATAGCCCGTCAACTTTTCAAAGCTACGGTTGACATAGACAAGAGGACAGTCCGCCTTGTTGGGGTCGCCTAGGGTTACAGCTATGCGATCATCTTCGAAGCGGGCCGCTACAACCTCTATGATATTCGACACAGGCAGTTCGAAGTTGCGCACAATCGATGTTTCTCGAGCTAGATTTGAGCACTGCGTTTTCTGACGATGATCAAGTCATTAGTTTATATATTATCAACTAATAAGTGCACGTCCAGTCTCTCAGCTAAGACGCAGTTCCTTGTCCAACGCCCGATGTCTTGACCTGAACTTTGTCGATTTTGGTGGAGGTTGGTTTGTCTTGGTTGGGCGGTGCTTTGTGATCTTTGGGGAGCGGTGTGGACGTATGTCTGGGCCTCTTCCTGGGGGATTGCTCCCGATGGGTTCAGGCGTGCGGCGAGTGCTGAACCGGTCCGCGCATTCCAATGTGGCGTATTCCACTGCATCGAAACCGCGCAAGGGTCTGCGCCGGTGAATGACCTCTGCCTTGATGGTGCCGTTTGTCGTCCGGGCCAGGGCAGTGTCAAAGCTGTCGCCAACGCTGCACGGTTCAGACCACTGATTTGCGTTTTCTCTAGTAAGGTTTCTGGAAAAGGCGGACGCATGTTGAGGGCCTAGTGCGGGTGGTTGTGATCGTATTACTTGCGCCAGTGATTGATCGCGATCTGGGCGTGTTCGGTGGTCTTGAACCCGTCTGCATAAGAACCTACCAGCGCATTACACCATTGAACTGTTCGTTGCATCCGTTCTGCCATGCACTACCCTGCGGGGCATCGCATGGCGATGTCCCGAGTGGGGTGATCCCGGATAGATGCGGATGGGCCGGGACTGCTTCCAATTCTGTGCATGGGGTCATGATGACGAATAAGGGAATATCATCGTATGACCATTTCGAAACAGTTGCTTGGCGAAAGCGATCGGAACGAGGTTTTCTCGAAGATCTGAAGAAGGCGCTAGGCGGAGCGGATTCTGAACAGCGAATTGGATGAGCATCTCGAGAATGAGCATGGCTCGGGCAAGAGAAACAGCCGACCCCAAGGGTGACAAAGCCCCCAAGATGAGCAAGGCACTTATTCGAAACGTCGCAGCCGCGTTGAAATCAAATACGGCCTGCAGCCAAAGCGGTAGACTAGGAAAACAACTTTCAAGTGTTGCAAAGTGCTGGCCCTTCTAAGGTGGTCCGGGAACCTTAGTTTGAGCAGCGTAGTGTTATCATTTATCTATTTTAATGATGACGTTCAACGTACACTTTGTAATCATGAATGAGGTGTTCGAGTTCATCCAATTCGACGTTGAAATCATGGAAAATCTCGTACTTTTGATCCATGTTCAATTCGTCTCCTGCCAACAGCTTATCCAGATTGCCACGGATAACGCTCCACCGCTTTAGAAGCTTGTCAAGATCCGCTTCTATCGCCGGGGTCGGGGCCGGTTCGATGCCCGCCGCAGGCATCCCAAATCGCAGGGCATTGAGAGAATTCTCAAAGATGACCATGGTCTTCTCAAGATCTTCCCGACCTTCCTTTGCGTGATAGCCGGTCCAAATCTCACAGGCGTCTTTCGCCATCTTCTGCGTAAGCATACGCTGACGTCCTGCAATCTTGATCAGCAGGGCATCCGCCTGCGTCATCTCATAGGGATGGGAGTATGCACCTAAGACGTCCGAAACCAGAACCGAAGACAGCTCCAAGAGCTTCAGGTTGTGATCGTCGATGACATGAGCGCTCTCGACATCGTGCCCATCTGCGATCACCGCCTCAACAGCGCCGTGGGTCTCTTGCCATTCGTGATCCAGTTCGTAAAGATCCTTCAGGAGACGTCGGTTTTCTTCTGGTCCAAGAATGTGCAGGGCGTCATTGCCATACCGTAGCGCATTCAGAATGATATCGGTTTCATGCATCGCTTCTTCGAGATGATAGTGGCTTTCCTCAATGGCGACGTCTGAAGTCAGCGCGCAAGAGGCAGCAGCGACGCGTTGGGTTAGCATGGTCAATCGATCCGCGAGGCGAATGCGATCGGCCCCATCAGAATCGATACCTCTGGTAAAGAGGTCATCGTCGTGAAGTCTGGACAAGATCTCCAGAGCTTCGGCCTCATCGGCCAACGCATTGGAGCCGGCGGATTGCGATGTAACAGCAATCGCAGTCGCTGCCAGAAGAAATGAGAATCTTTTCATTTGTCGGCCTCCTAATACATCAAGCTAGTTTACAGTCCAATGTAAGCCTAGCACACCAATTGCGATGCACTTGTGAATGCGTTGCGGCCATTTTTAGACGGAATTCGCGCCGGACTAGAAATGTGAGCCATTTACTTTGGCATTTATCCGATGAGAGTTCGCAAAAAAGAAAATCGGGAATATCAATAAGGAAAGGCTTGGCGTCTTCGATACATGAGTCGGAACAAACAGAAACCCATTTGCAGCATCTGAACGGCCGTGGCTGACCGCGCCGGTTGCAGAGGCCCTATATGTTCATTTCTGTGATTTTGTGGATCGGGTTCACTATTGGTCTGTGTGGCGATGAGGTCGAGATTCTGCAGATGTATTCGTAAGGCGTTGGGCCGGTGAGTGTTTTCAGGCGACGGTCTTATTTGTAGGCATTGAGGAAGTCGGCCGGATGCCAGCGAAACTGATCGTTGCGCCCGGGGGATAGCGCTTGACGGTCGCGTCGTTGATGATGCGCTTCACGTGCGCGACCTGTCCGTTGGTCCCGGGATGGTTTGGCTTGGTGAGACAGTGCCCGATCCTGTTGCCCTCGCGGATCATGTCGAACTGCATTGGCCGGTAATAGATGCTGTTCCGGTTCCGGGGGGCTCCGCAAACTGAATGCCGCCGTTAGTCAATATGGTGAAGAGACGACACGGCACCGCTTCAGGCAGGTGTTCCGGAAACTCCCGGGCGGTTTTCCTGTTTGCCTTTTCCATCAGTTGAGCCAAGGCGAACTAGCTGGTTCCGTCCCTTTCGTGACAGTGCCTGCGGCAATGAATGGCCACAAAAATAGAGAGCTCGCCTTCACCGGTCCTAACCTCGGCAACATCGATATGGAGATAGCCTATGGGATAGCGTTCGAAGCGCTGCCGTTTCGGTTTGTCCATTGCCCGGCAACACAGGCGTGCATGTGTGAGAGGGGCCACCCATGTCCGGCAGACGTGAAATGCCATGTCCTTGAAGGCAGCGATGTACAGAAGATCGCGTCAGATAAGAAATGCAGGGCTGCAAAGCACAAAGACAATCATCAAGCGGCAATGCAGTATGGCGCCGGAAGGCCACGAGTATCGCCTCTTCGTCTTTGTTTAGAGCGGTCGAGCCCGGCTCCTTTGGCCCCGTCTCCTCGCCTTGCTGTCCGCAACCGTTTGGCGCTTTCGCCATTTGGCAAGGGTCTTCACGTTGATGCCAAGCTCGCGACTCAACTCCGTATTCGAAGCTTGCGATCGCTATATGGCGGTTCAGATGGCGCGCGTCGTCGTCGCCCAACCGCGACGTGTCTGTCCCAACGCGCCAACGTCAGATCGTCCGGGTCTCGTTCACTCACCCCCGCGACCCAGATCAAACAAACGATTTGACAGGCCATAAGCGCTATTTCTGTGGTGCATGGCGGTTCTGCGAATGCCGATATAAACCACTCACCCCACTCAGTGACCAACTCACACCCAACCAGATGAAGACTATCAATGCTGACAGGTGGCAAAGCGGTTTACATAGCATGGGCGCTGGCCTGGGTTATCTTGCTTGTCGGGCATTTCAGCGTGTCCGTCTACATCGTCTACTCAGCCCTAAAAATCTCCTACCTTCTCGAGCAACCAACATTGCTGCCGCTGAGCTATTGGGAATGAAGAAAGCTAAAAACAAACCATACAAGAACCAAGCAAACGGTGGCTTTAGAAAGCAATCAGGCTCGCCAGTAGACAGAACAGGTCAAAGCAGAGTTCGATCGTGAACGAGCGCCCTTAAACCAGTACGTTCTCCTCTACGGCTTGGAAGCACTGCGCATTCTGGCGGGTGCCCTGCCACGCGCCGTGGGGGAGGGCGCGGATATCGAACTGCGCGGGAAGGTTCTTTGGGGCAGTATGGTCGCGGGCCTCGCTCTGCACAATTGCAACACAAATATGGGCTCCAAAATTAGCCACGCCTTGGGCTCGCTTGCACGTGTTCATCATGGTTTGGCCACGGGCCTGGCATCAGAAGTCAGTCTGTCTTGGCTTGTTTCCCGATCTGAAGGACAAGACAACTACGCTCAAGCGGCGCAAGCCCTAAGCGGCAACGCCGCCGCAGACGCGCTTCCAGATGTGTTCACGAAACTGATAAGTGACTGTCGGATTGCAAAGGAACTTCCCATTGTATGCGCTGGTGTCACATATGCTGCAACTTCCGAGTACAGCGAGACCGCACGGCCATCTTGAGGTCAGGTTGCGACTAAAGTGATTCAGCGCGCGCCTAGCACATGATTCATCAGACAAGTGCAATCAAACGACAAGGCCCACCCGTTCCTCCCTGGTGTTTTGGTGCGCCGACAACAAGTGTTGCCCCAGTGGCAGGCAACTGATCGAGATTGGCCATGTTCTCGACAGCCCAACGGTTTGCCGGAAGCCAACGATAATGGGTCGCGAAATCTGCTGATAGGCCGTAGTCGATAGAAAGGGTGTCGACGGCAACGCCCCCTGCTTCAGTTTCGTCGAGGAGCATCTGCACAGCCTCAACATGGAAGCCGGGGAAGTGCATCTTGCCTTCACCATCTGCGTTCCGGAATCCCGGTGTGCCAAGCCGTGCCTGCCAACCCGCATTTTGCGCGACACAGGCACCTGCAGGAATTGGTCCGTTGGCAGCGATCCAAACGCTCAGATCGTCCGGCGTGACTTGCGCGTCCGGATTGGCGTCCGCCTTTTCGCGAATGTCGACAATGGCCAAAGGACAAACAAGGGTCTCGACGGGAACTTCATCGATAGCCGTGCCACCATCGGTGAAGTGCAAGGGGGCATCGATATGTGTGCCTGTGTGTTCGTTTATGCGGATCTCTTTGAGATTAAAGGCGTGTTCTGCATAATCAAAAACCTGTTCGTCAAAGAACTGCTGTTCGCCAAAGTAGGTGGGGAAATCATGTGTCAAAGTATGGGTCATATCGACGACGCGGTTCGGCGTTTGTGCCATCAGCGGTCTTGAGGGCAGCACGCTCGCCGCGACGATCGCGGCGCCTGCCGCCGCCGAACCGTGAAACAACTCCCGGCGGCTCATCACCTTTCCTTTGACGTATTCCATAATGACAGGATGACACATATGTTTTCTCCCTATTCCGCTGTGATACAACCTGCGGCAAGGATATCACAGCAACAGGTTCTCAGCGTTTCCTTTTTTTGGCACCGCTAGACATGACTGCATCGTCCAATCACTGTCTGTCGCTTTAGCGTTCTGGATTGGGCAGTATCTGTCATGTTATGCCAATAGCGCTCCGGTTCAGGACTGAAGCAGCCAAAGCCTACGTAGCCGTAAGTCTACCATGATTTGCCGATTGGAAACGTCGCCACTCCAACCAAATCGACCCTAAGGTCCCAAACCCGTCGACCATGCTCCGGGTCGTGCCTTCGCTCCATCCGGGTGATCGACAGCGCTCACTAGCGTCGCGATCGCAGGAACGTCTCCAAGTCGTGGAAGATAAACGGCGGCAACGACGGCTTCATCCGATACCACACCTCCAAGCACGATTGCGATGCATGCTCGCTAAAGCCGCAGGGCGACCCTGGCAGACGCGAGAGGTATTCCGTTCATGAGCGGCGCGCGACATCCGCAAGGCCGATGCCCACATGAACTCGTTCATTCAGAGGCGGAAAGTCGAGAGGCTGTTCACTCTTCTGAAACGATACATCGGCGTGCCGATGATGCGGCTGCGAGACCCCAAAGGCGCAACGGAACGGTTCCAATTGCCGCCACAGCCCGGAACCTCCGCAAACGCGCAAAGCGGATCCCGGAACCCGCGCCACCAGCATGAAAGGACGGGCGCAGATTGTTGCGCCTTCACACAGCAAACGCCCAGAAAGCAAAGTCTTCAACACTGGCCGGACATTCCAGACATTCAGTTTTCAGACTTCACTGACACAGCATTTGTTCGCAGTCGCGGCGCAAACATTGCTGTAGTGCAGCACGAGCCCCCATAGCATGCGCAATTGGGCCGACCCTGATCTGAGGTCGAACTCCCGATATGATCACAGGATGTCTGTGAACAAGGGAGAAAAACGATGAGTATTCTGCCGGACTGGATGTGTCGCTGCTGTCATGTTCGCTATGCATTGTGGATACCAAAGGCGCGATCAATCTCGAGCGTGAGTTGACATGTGATGTCGATGATATCACGAATTGCGCGAAAGACTTCACATATGCAGTTGTTCGGGTCGGTTTTTAAGCTGGCTTGATGAGCCAATATCTTTTCTGTGGATGCATCATTGGCGGTTTAGACGTTGTCTGCCTGGAAGCCAGACAGGTCAGTGCAGTGCTGTCGACGATGCGCAAAAAGACCGATCGCAACGATGCCAGAGGGATTGCGCAAGTATTGCGGATGGGGTGGTTCAGCCCGGTTCATATGGAGAGTCTTGAAGACTAAAAGATACGAGTTCTGTTGAGCTGCCGCAAAGCCTTGCTCAACACAACCGTGGACCTGGCAAATGAGGTTCGCGGGTTGTTGAAGATCTTCGGACTGCGCCTTCCAAAAAACTGTCCAGCATGAAAGCTTCGATGACCTCGTGCGCCCTTTGATCGCAGTCGATGAGGTATTGTCTTAGGCAATGCTGCCGTTGCTGGCCGCCCGCGTCGCGATGTACAAAACTATCTTGCCTTGGATCGGCGGGTCAAACGTGCGGCCCGCAATGATGACGTCTGCCTGCGGATGGTGACTGTTCCGGGCGTTGGCCCGATTGCGGCAGCTAATTTCCAGGCGGCCATTGATGATCCCGCTCGCTTCAAAAGTTCCAGAACCGTTGGCGCGCACTTTGGCCCTAGGCGTCGACGCTTCCAATCAGGCGAGTACGACAACTCAGGTCGCATATCCCGAGCAGGAGACCGCGATGTCCGTGCAACCCTTCACGCACCAGCCAAGTCATTGCTGATGCGCAAGATGGCTGCATCACAAATCAAGTCATTGGGAATGCGTTTAATGCGAACTATAGGAAGACGCCGTGCGGTCGTCACCGTCGCACGAAAGCTTGCTGTTCTCCTGCATCTCATGTGGACTGATGGCACTGAATTCCGTCCAGAAAGGTGGAGCGTGTGGCATGATGTAACCACCTAGCGCCCAACCTAAACGGGGTCGTCACTCACCTGACGAGGTCGATGGAAGAAACCGGATATGGCTGCTGGACAACGAGAAGCGCGTCCCAAAGCGATGCTCTCCACTGCCAATCCGACACATCATGCAGCGATGACAATAGCTCATCAGTCAGACTGCGAAGAGAAGCGTGACCCGGATGAGTGACAATGATCCACGAGAAAGAAGGAAAACGAGCTGAACCCAAATGCCAAATTAGAGAAGCTGCCATGGAGGCGTTTGTTTTGGATTGCTGCCGTGATCGTAGCACTCTTTCCGCACCTTATGATTTCATATGCTTGACGATTTTACCATGACGGCGTTAGGTCGTGTTGATGGTTCTCAAAGACCGCTGAGTCGGCGAGATGAAATGGGAACACGGTGCGGCATAGCTAAGGCTGCCAATTCCGTGACTGCCCCCGCAACTGTAGGCGGTGAGCGACCCCGACAAACACCACTGGGCGATCCAAATAGGGATTGCCTGGGAAGGTTCGGGAAAGCGACGATCCGCAAGTCAGGAGACCTGCCATCGCAAGAGTAACTGACCCAGGCGGGGTGTCCTGGTGGGAGACATTCATGTTCGACGCGCAAGCCGCTGATCTACATCGACGTATCTCACTGCTCCGCCGCAGCGGAGGCGGCGATGAGTGGTGTTAGCAATCAAAAACAACCTGAGCTGATAAAAGCAAAGCAGAGTTTCTGCCTGACAAACATGAGCCTCACATCGCTGACCGGATGTGCTTTGGGTGCGTCAGCGATCCTCTGGCTCTGCATTTTGGTGGTTCTTTGATGTCCACCGTTCTGGAAGTGCGCAATCTGGCGCTTGGATACCCTGGGCTAACCTTGTTTCGTGGCCTTTCTATGGACGTGGAACGTGGTACGACGCTGGCCGTTCTAGGCGCCAACGGGTCAGGCAAAAGCACCTTCATAAAGATGCTCCTTGGCCTGATGGACCCTTTAGCGGGCAAACTGACTTGGCCGGACGGCCAACCGAGTGAAATCGGCTATCTCGCGCAGATGACCGAGTTTGATCGCCGCTTTCCCATCCGGGTGCGCGATCTGGCAGCAATGGGCGCCTGGAAAGGTTTTGGTCTGCGCGGTCGGCTGGACAGCGGTACAAATGCAAAAGTCGCGTCGGCGCTGGACGCTGCGGGCGTTCTGGACATCGCAGACAGGTCGCTGCACACGCTTTCCAGCGGACAATTGCAGCGGGCACTCTTTGCCCGCGTCATCATGCAGGACGCGCCGCTCATCTTGCTGGATGAACCCTTTACGGCGGTCGATCAAAGTACCGAGGCGCATCTTCTGTCCATCATCAACCAATGGCGTGACGAAGGCCGCGCGGTCATCCTTGTGGTACATGACCTGTCTTCGGTGCTGGACCATTGCGATCAAGCGCTGCTCCTTGGCAATGGCGAAGCCAGATTCGGGCCGGTCGGCGAGGTGCTAACGCCACAACGCCTCGTGTCCCAGAACTATATGTCGGAAAGCCAAGCTTCTTGGATGTTTCGGGGCGCAGCCGCGGAGGCCGTACGTGTTTGAGACGTTTTCCGAGATGTGGGGTTTCGCCTTCATGCGTCGCGCCTTTGTGACGACGACAGTCTTGTCCGCATCTGTAGCACCAGTCGGTGCGTTTTTAGTCCTGCGCAGGCTGTCGCTTGCTGGTGAGGCCATGGCCCACGCAATTACACCGGGCGTCGTCATCGGATTTGTGGTGGCTGGTCTGTCCGTATTTTCGCTCCTCATCGGTGGTCTGATCGCGGGTGTCGGCGCCGCTATTCTGACGGCGTTTCTAGCCCGCAAGACAATCTTGCGAAGCGATGCCAGCCTGGCCTCAATCTACCTCATTGCGCTTGCCTTGGGCATTTTCATCCTGTCGGCGGCGGGGTCCGCTGTGCCGCTCAAGAGCTTTCTGTTCGGCTCCATTCTCGGGATTGACGACGCCTCCATGATCCTTGTCGGAGGGGTCGCCACAGTGACACTTCTATCCTTCGCCGTGCTCCTGCGCCCTCTGATCACCAGCACCTGCGACCCGGTTTTCTTTGAAGCCCAGACCCGACGGCCCATGCTGATCGAACAGGCTTTCATGCTGCTCTTGGTGCTCAATCTGCTTGCTGCGTTTAAGACACTAGGCACCTTGATGGCCGTTGGTCTCATGATCCTGCCCGCGACCTCCGCGCGCTACTGGTCCAGCACGATCACCGGACAGCTGGGCCTTTCATTCCTGTTCGCCCTGGCAAGCTGCTGGGTCGGACTGACGCTGTCGTATCTCTTTCCGGAAACACCTTCAGGGCCAGCCATCGTGCTGACCGCTGGCGGGTTTTTCCTGATCTCGGTCCTCCTGGGGCCACTCGGATTTGGAGAACGGCTGCGCAAGCCGTCACCCAAAACGTCTTCATCCCTGACGCAACCCTCAACAAGAGAGAGACCTCAATGAACTTCCGCTTATCCATGACGGCCAGTTTTGCCGTCCTAGCGCTGTCCGCCCTCCCGGCTTTGGCAGACAACATGAAAGTCGTCGCCAGCTTCTCGATCCTTGGAGATATGGTGGAACAAGTGGTCGGTGATCATGCCCAAGTTACCACCATAGTCGGCCCTGACGCAGACGCGCATGTTTACCAACCTTCTGTGGCCGACGCGAAAGCGGTCGCAGGGGCCGACATCATTTTCGTCAATGGCCTTGGATTTGAAACCTGGTCCGACACTTTGATCTCTGAGTCCGGCACGGACGGTGCAGTCTTTGTCGCGACCGAAGGAGTGACGCCGGTTCTGGTTGACGGCGAAACCGACCCGCATGCCTGGAATGCGCTCGCAAATGGCGTCATATACGTCCAGAATATCACAGCGGCGATGTCCGAGGCCATGCCGGATCACGCGGATGACTTCAAAGCGAATTCAGACGCCTACATTGCGCAACTGACCGCGCTTGATGCCGAGACGAAGGCGAAATTGGCGGGTCTACCGACAGATCGCCGCACAGTCGTGACCGCACATGATGCCTTCGGTTATCTGGCCGATGCCTATGGCCTGAACTTCCTCGCCCCTGTTGGGATTGACACGGAGGCTGAGCCATCCGCGCAGGAGCTTGCAGCGCTGATCACGCAGCTCCGCGATGAGAAGGTGGCGGGCCTATTTGTCGAGAACATTACCAGCCCCGCGCTTGTCCAGCAAATCTCGGACGAGACCGGCATCGAGATCGGTGGCCGTTTGTTCTCTGACGCACTGTCTGAGCGGGGCGGCCCAGCGACGAGCTATCTCGCTATGTTCGAGCATAACCTGGGCACGCTCCTTGAGGCGCTCGACAACGCTGGCGCGAGCTAGGTCCAATCGCAGAGGCGGGGTGCGTGACCCACGCGCCTTGCATCCACTGAACGAATGTTGGAATTCGATATGCTTTTAGAGCGCACCATTTCCCAGCTCGATGTTGGATATGTGCCGGATCATGTCGCCGAAAAAATGGGGCACCTGGGCTATCTGCAATGGCTGGGTGCGCTTAACGGCAACGCCGGCTATTTGGTCGAAGCCAGGCGCGCCCATGAATTGGCGCAACCATTCATACGAACGTCACCTGCCGTCGCCGTCTTTTGCCATTTGTTGGCTGCGTCGACAGCATCGCCTTTGTCAGCGCTAGACTTGAAACTTCCTAAGCCTTCGCGCAAAGGCGGTGCGCAGGCGCGTCGGGATGCATTCTGAGCCATGAAGGTCTTTCCGCCAGGACGCATCTTATGCCTAACCGAAGAAACGGTCGAAACGCTCTATCTGCTGGGTGAGTAGGACCGCATTGTTGGCATATCAGGCCATGCCGTTCGTCTCAAAAGGGTCCGCCGCGAGAAGCCCCGCGTCTCCCCCATCACCCCGTCAGACATATAGATTCGACCTAACACATTGACAGATGGAGTGGTTTTGGGGATTAAAAATTCCTCTTTTCGACACTAGGCAACCCGCTCTTTAAAGGCCAGCTTCATAACTACACGGCGCATGGAAAAATAAGTATTTTTCCATATTTTCCCGGGGCTTGAGAAAAATCGATAAGCTAGTTCGAACATTCCTCGAAGGATTGTTGAACTTGCCCTGCTTCGCTGAAGAGTGGTTGGTTTGAGGTTGGCCTGTTCTTCAACTGGGGGAAGCGCCGGCCGGGCAACGGTCCACGGCATTCCTCCTAGAACAGGCCCTGCCACTCATGGGATGGTCTGCCGCGCATCCAAGCGCCGGTGTTGGCGCAATTGAACCCAGGGAAGATTGACGGATGCGTAAAAACCAAACCCCGAAGCTGCTGCATCCGGCATCGATATTGGGAAGAAGGTCGTTCATGTCGTCGCGATCCACATTGCGGGACGTCGAATTCAGCGCGCGACGTTCGCGCGAGAGACATTATAGCTGTTCTTTGAAGCTGCTGATCCCGCACTATTGGCATGGAAACCTGCGCGCGATCGCAATGGTTGGCGCGCAAACTGATTGCATGCGGCCATTACGCTCGGATCATCCCGGCCAAATACGTGAAGACTTATGTGAAGTCCAACAAATCTGACACCAGCGACACTGAGGCAGTCGCCAAGGCCGTCACACGGCCCACGATGCGCTTTGTGCAAGTGCGATCAGATGCCCAAGTCGACTTGCAGGCATTGCACCGCATCCGGGATCGCCTTGTGCGCAATCGCACCGGCCTCATGAACCAGGCGCGCGCGTTTTGCATCGAGTGTGGCTTGGCGATGCGGATATGCGCTGGTGGCTTCCACTCAGACATACGCCGTCATCCGGCCAAGGAAGAGACCGATCTGTCGAGCGCGATGCGCACTTTGCTTACCAGCTTATTAGACGATCTGGATCACCTGGAACGTCGTCTGAACGCGTTGTCCAAAGAGACCGAAGCCATCGCCCATAGCGACAACACGATCAAATGCTTGCTCAAAATCCCGGGCATCGGGCCGCCCGGAGCAACCGGACTTTCGCCGCGCGAGTTGGCGGTGACATTCACACGCAGAGCTGTGCGGCATCCCTGCCTTATGGTCAGAGACAGCGAGACGGAACTGACCAGCAACACGATGCTGAACTGGCAAGAAGACCGTAAGGTCAATTGGCACTACATCGCGCCAGGCAAGCCGATGAAAAATGGTTTCGTCGAAAGCTTCAACGGACGGATGTGGGAGGAATGCATGAACGAGCACCTGTGCCCGTCTTTGCGCCATGCTCGCTAAGCGATTGCGACATGGCGCGCCGACCACAATCACAACCGGCGTCACTCCAGCCTCGCTGGACTGACGCCATAGGAACATGCCAACGGGTCAAAGGAAGACCAAAAACTGAACAAAGCTAACCTATAAAGGCGCACTCTAAGGGAAACGGGTCAGAGCATATCCAGCGCTATCAAATGTATGTCAAACCAGCAGAAGCAGGTGCCTTTAGGCACAGAGTGTCCGGTTATCGTTGATGAGGCAGCCAGACAAGCAACCTAATCACCTAGTAAACAATGCCGCTCCAGGCCGATCCCACAATCCACCACGCAGGCAAAATGACCAAGGCAATACCTTCCATGCCGGTTGAAAAGGAAATGCCACCCAGGACAAAACCCCAAAAGAGATAGCCAGCAATTGCAGCAAAGGAGGCGACGCACAGAAAGAACGCACCCCATCCTCCGTATAGTAAGGTCACCGCAATGGTCGGGAGGGTCGCGACCATGGCGACTGGAAGCAAGATAGCGATTGGTGGAATGTCACCCATGGCATCAAGATAACTTTGGAATGAGGGGGCGAAAGTGAGGGATTCCTGACTTTTATGAGAATGCCAACAGGCCGTTGATTGACCTCTTTTGCCCGCCTCTTCAGGCCAAAAAAAGAGAACCCCCGACGCTTTCACGCCGGGGGTTCTTTATTCTCAACCGGGTGACGCTCTCATCGATTTTGAAAGCAAAAGCGACTGCCGCGCACTGTTGAGAGAAAACTTACCAGTCTTCTCTCACGACAACCCGTGTCTTGATCGGCAGCTTCATCGCAGCCAGCCGCAGAGCTTCGCGGGCGATGTCGTCGTTGACGCCGTCGATCTCGAACATCACGCGGCCGGGTTTGACCTTGGCCGCCCAACGGTCAACCGAGCCTTTACCTTTACCCATCCGCACTTCGATCGGCTTGGCCGTGATCGGCGTGTCCGGGAAGATCCGGATCCAGACACGGCCCTGACGTTTCATGTGGCGTGTCATGGCACGGCGTGCGGCTTCGATCTGACGGGCGGTGACCCGCTCAGGCTCAAGGGCCTTAAGACCATAAGTGCCGAAGTTGAGATCCGACCCGCCTTTCGCCAGCCCCTTGATGGAGCCTTTGAACTGCTTGCGAAACTTTGTCCGTTTTGGTTGTAGCATCTCCGCCTCCCTTAGCGACGGCCACCGGCGCCACGCGGGGCCGGACCGTCCTGGAGTTCTTGCGCCTTGCGATCCCGTGCAGCCGGATCATGTTCCATGATCTCGCCTTTGAAGATCCAGACCTTGATGCCGATGATGCCGTAGGGTGTGGCCGCCTCAACGTTGGCATAATCGATGTCTGCCCTCAGCGTGTGCAACGGCACGCGCCCCTCGCGATACCATTCGGTACGTGCAATTTCTGCACCGCCGAGACGGCCCGCAACATTCACACGGATGCCCAGGGCCCCCATGCGCATGGCATTCTGCACGGCGCGCTTCATGGCACGGCGGAAGGACACACGACGTTCAAGCTGCTGCGCGATGCTTTCACCGACAAGCTGGGCGTCAAGCTCGGGCTTGCGAACCTCAACGATGTTGAGGTGCAATTCGCTGTCGGTCATCTTGGCCAGCTTCTTGCGCAGCGTTTCAATGTCCGCGCCTTTCTTGCCGATGATGACGCCGGGGCGCGCCGTGTGGATCGTCACGCGGCATTTCTTATGAGGCCGCTCGATGATCACGCGGGCCACACCGGCCTGCTTGCACTCTTCCTTGATGAACTCACGGATCTTGATGTCTTCCAGCAGAAGATTTCCGTAGTCCTTGGTGTCCGCGTACCAGCGGCTGTCCCAGGTGCGGTTGACCTGCAGGCGCATGCCGATCGGATTGACTTTCTGACCCATTAGGAGGCCTCCTCGACTTGACGCACCTTGATCGTAATCTCCGCGAACGGCTTCAGGATCTTGCCAAAGCGGCCGCGGGCGCGGGGGCGTCCGCGTTTCATGGTGAGGTTCTTGCCAACCCAGGCCTCGGCGACGATAAGCTCGTCCACATCAAGACCGTGGTTGTTTTCGGCGTTCGCAATGGCCGATTGCAGGCACTTTTTCACATCCTGCGCGACCCGCTTTTTCGAGAAGGTCAGGTCCGTCAGGGCCTTGTCGACCTTCTTGCCGCGGATCATGGCGGCGACGAGGTTGAGCTTTTGCGGACTGGTCCGAAGCATTCGGGTCTTTGCCATCGCTTCGTTCTCCGCCACGCGGCGGGGGTTCTTATCCTTACTCATTTGCGCTTCGCCTTCTTGTCGGCGGCGTGACCGTAATAGGTCCGCGTGGGCGAATATTCCCCAAACTTCTGACCGATCATTTCTTCGGTGACGTTCACGGGAATATGCTTCTGGCCATTGTAGACGCCGAATGTCAGGCCCACAAATTGGGGCAGGATCGTTGAGCGGCGCGACCAGATCTTGATGACTTCGTTGCGGCCCGATTCACGCGACGCTTCGGCCTTTTTCAGGACGTAAGAATCGACAAAGGGACCTTTCCATACAGAGCGAGACATGTCTTAGCGCCCTTTCTTCTTGGCGTGCCGCGAGCGGATGATCAGCTTCGAGGACGCTTTGTTCTTGTTACGGGTCTTCGCCCCTTTGGTCGGTTTGCCCCATGGAGTCACTGGATGACGACCGCCCGAGGTTCGACCCTCACCACCACCATGCGGGTGGTCGATCGGGTTCATGACCACACCGCGCACGCTTGGGCGGATGCCTTTGTGGCGCATGCGGCCAGCCTTGCCGTAGTTCTGGTTCGAGTTGTCGGGGTTCGAGACCGCGCCAACCGTCGCCATACATTCCTGGCGGACCAGGCGCAATTCACCCGATGACAGCCGGATCTGGGCATAACCACCGTCACGGCCGACAAACTGGGCGTAAGTGCCGGCCGCGCGGGCGATCTGGCCACCCTTGCCCGGCTTCATTTCGATATTGTGGACGATCGTACCGATCGGCATACCAGCGAAAGGCATCGTGTTGCCGGGCTTTATGTCGGCCTTCTGGCTGGAGATCACCTTGTCACCAACAGCCAGACGCTGCGGGGCAAGGATATAGGCTTGCTCGCCGTCATCATACCGGATCAGCGCGATAAAGGCCGTCCGGTTGGGGTCATATTCGATGCGCTCGACCATGGCCGAGACATCCATCTTGTTGCGTTTGAAATCGACGATCCGATAGAGACGCTTCGCGCCCCCGCCCTTGCGGCGCATCGTGATCCGTCCGGTGTTGTTCCGTCCGCCATTCTTGGTCAAACCCTCGGTAAGGGATTTGACCGGGCGGCCTTTCCAAAGCTCCGAACGGTCGATCAGAACCAGCCCACGCTGGCCCGGCGTCGTCGGCTTGTACGACTTGAGTGCCATGTTACTGTCTTCCGTTTGCTTCTAAACGACGGCAGGTCCGATGACCTCCGCCTATATGGTTGAAGGGCCCCGCAGGTCCCCATTTGTGCTGGCCATCAGACCAAAAGCAAAACCCCGGACGAATCCAGGGCGTTGCGGATGGTGCCTGTTACGGGATGGTGCGGGGTGGGTCAAGCATAGCCTTCAGATGGGCAGCACTTTATATCTGGAAGAAAAGTTAATCGAAAGTTCGACCAGATACGGCGCTTCGATCCGGGACGTAAAATCCAGGAGACTATCCCACTTAGCTACAATGACGCCGCAACACTTGCACATCGGCGTTTTCTGAAATGCTGGTGCCAGCACAACGCCCTTCAAATTTGCCCTGCGATATGCCTCGCGCTCCGCCTTGTTCTTGCGGATTTTACCGTCGCCTGTGAACACCAGCCAGTCATAGCCAGTTGACGACAAATGGCTGATCCATTCTATCTCCGTTCTATTTTGCAAGCCGATGTCGCGGGCGTGAAATACTTCAATGTCAGTCTCCGATAGATACCCACGAAGTGTTCTAGCCATAAGTGGAGATGTGCAGTTATCGAAGAATAACTTCAAGCAGCCTTGCCTTGAATCGACTGCTCGAATCTAACAGCTCGTTCAACTTGGCGCGGATGCACACACCAAGCCTTTGCTGCCTTTACTAAGCTTCCCTCAGCCTTGACTGCATGGGCAAGTACCAGTGTCGGGATACCAGTCTCATGCTCGATTGGTTGACCGAAGGATTGCTGTGGATCGACAACGACACCCGCTCTTTTTGAATTTACCCACCAACGATTTGGCGAGACACCGTCGAATTCTACGTCCTTGAAGCTTCGTTCCATAATTTTTCCAAATGCATATTGCCGTTTGAGTAAGTCGAGCAGACGAGAGTCGCCTTCTTGCTCTGCAATTTCTAGAAAAATCGTTCGACCATCGGTCTTAAAACGGGTTGTCGACAGCGGCCGATCCTCATTTATGTATTTCCGAGCCTCCACTATCGCCTTTCGGACCATCTGTGGGCTAACACCAGCTTCTATGAACTGGTTCGCAGCGCGAACCTCCATAAGATCGCGGAAGCCAAGATACACAGCACCATCGTCCAATTCGACCTGAGGTCGCCACAGTGGTTTGTATTCGCGACCATTTGCAGAATGCCCGCGTAGCCAGCGCGCAACTTTCGAAGCAGAAACACCAAGCAGGCGCTGCGCCTCCACCGGTGTATACAAGCCGATCCCAACAAGTTCATTGTTTGTCATACTTACCTCTACGGCCAATCTTGCTGCTTTAGGCAACTTTCATCAAGATTGGTTCTTTACAAACTAGTGCCATCACCAATGAGGCCTGCTTGCGGTGAGACATCTAACAAATATTGTTCATCTTTAGAGACCCGTCGTCACATCTGCCGCCCTTCGCTCACCCCAAAGCACGCCTCCTCTGCAGCGGCTCGCCCTCCACCGCCTCCCGCTGGACGTACTTCAAATGGCCGATGACGCTCTGGAAGGCGTCGTGGGTGGGTTTGTTCTCAAGGTAGTCCATCAGGCGGTATAGGTTGATCGGGTGTTTGGCGATCAGCGTCTTGATCCGCTCGACAGCGTCGTCGCGCACGTAACTGTCGATGAATTGACAGGCGGTTTGGGTAGGAGTCAGCAGGTAGATGTCCTGCGCGCGTTTGGGTGTGTAGCGCGTAATATCGAAGGGCGACGCGCCTTGCGTGTGGAACTTCGGGATGATGAGGCGAATGCCGGTTTCCTCATGCTCCATCACATTGCCGGAGCGCTGGCGGAAGCCAAGCGGCTCCAGCTTGGTGATGGCGTGCTGGCGCATGGCCGGGGTCATCATGTCGATATCGGCGCGGTCGAATTTCAGATCGTCAAAGACCGAAAGAACCCCCAGCCGTTGGTCGGCAACGTGCAGATATGGGTCACGGTCCAAAACTTTCATCTGCGCGTGCAGTTGCGCCACCACGTTCGGGTCGACCGCCATGTTGTTTGGCGAACCGACAGGCGCCACGGCCACGGCGAAAGCCGCGCGCAGGCGACGGAATGGCGAGGTTTGCGGCATGCCCGCTTAACCGCGCCCACGATAGGGCGGCACACCCTGGTCGGGGATCCAAACACCGTCTGGCATCTGACCGGACTGCCAAAATACGTCGATGGGGATGCCGCCGCGCGGGTACCAGTAACCCCCGATCCGCAGCCATTGAGGTTCGAGAAAGTCGACAAGCCGACGTGCAATCGAGATTGTGCAATCCTCATGAAAGGCACCATGGTTGCGGAATGCACCCAGATAGAGCTTCAGCGATTTGCTTTCCACAAGCCAGGCGGCAGGCACGTAGTCGATCACCAGATGCGCAAAATCCGGCTGCCCGGTCATCGGGCAAAGCGATGTGAATTCCGGCGCCGTGAAACGCACATTGAACGCGACATCGCCCTGCGGGTTCTGCACGCGTTCCAGTTCTGCCTCGTCCGGAGAGGTCGGCAGGCGTGTCTCGCCGCCCAACTGCTTGAGATTGTCGTAGATCGTGTCAGCCATAATCGAACCCTCCCAGCAAGAATGGTAGTGTCACAAACGAAAAAGTCCCGCCACAGGGCGGGACATTTCAGTATTCTGAAAACAGCGATCAGAGCCCGGTTGTAACGTCGATCGTGTTGCCTTCTTCGAGCGTCACATAGGCTTTCTTTACGTCTTTCCGCTTGCCCATCTGGCCGCGGAAGCGCTTGACCTTGCCCTTGGTGATCGTCGTGTTGACCGCTTTAACCTTCACGTTGAACAGCGCCTCGACCGCCTCCTTGATTTGCGGCTTGTTGCTGTCCATCGCGACCTCAAAAACAACCGCGCCGCTTTCCGACGCCATGGTTGCCTTTTCGGTGATCACCGGCTTGCGGATCACATCGTAATGTTCTGCCTTGGCACTCATTTCAGTCGAGCCTCCAGTGCTTCGACACCCGCCTTCGTAATCACGAGCGTGTCGCGACGCAGGATGTCATATACGTTTGCGCCCATCGTCGGCAGGATATCCAGACCTTCGATGTTGCGCGATGCCTGCAGAAAACCGTCGTTGACCTCGGCCCCGTCGATGACAAGCGCGCGTTTCCAGCCCAGGTTCTTGACCTGCTTGGCCAGAGCAGCGGTCTTGCCTTCCGCAGCGGCGTCTTCGATAATCACAAGTTCACCCGCTTTGGCCTTGGCGCTGAGCGCGTGGCGCAGACCGAGCTTCCGAAATTTCTTCGGCAAGTCGTGACCATGGCTGCGTGGCGTCGGGCCTTTGTAGATCCCACCTTTGCGGAAGATCGGTGCATTGCGGTCACCGTGGCGCGCGCCGCCGGTGCCCTTCTGGCGATAGATCTTCTTGGTTGAGTAAGACGTTTCCGAACGGGTCTTTACCTTGTGCGTGCCAGCCTGCGCGTTGTTGCGCTGCCAGCGGACGACACGGTGCAGGATGTCGGCGCGAGGTTCCAACCCAAAGAGCGCCTCGTCCAGATCGACCGAGCCGACCTTGTCGCCGTCGAGTTTGATGACGTCGAGTTTCATTATTCGTCACCTTCCTTTTTTTCGGGCTCAGCCGTATCGTCACCCTTTTCGGCTTCGATCTCGGCTTCGGCCGCCTTAAGGGCTTCGGCCTCGGCTGCGGCTTGCTCTTCTGCGAGACGCTTGGCTTCAACTTCGGCTTCGGCAGCCGCTGCAGCAGCGGCTTCTTCAGCAGCTTTCGCAGCTTCGTCCGCGGCGGATTTCAGGGCCGCAGGCAGGATGGCGTTTTCCGGAAATGGCTTTTTGACCGCATCCTTAATGGTCACCCAACCGCCTTTGGAACCGGGCACAGCACCCTTTACCATGATCAGGCCCCGGTCAGAGTCGGTCTTGACCACTTCCAGGTTCTGCGTGGTCACGCGGGCAGCGCCCATGTGACCGGCCATCTTCTTGCCTTTGAAGACCTTGCCGGGATCCTGACACTGACCGGTCGAACCGTGCGAACGGTGGGAAATCGACACGCCGTGCGAGGCGCGCAGGCCACCGAAATTGTGCCGTTTCATGGCACCAGCAAAGCCCTTACCGATCGAAGTGCCAGTCACATCGACATACTGACCTTCGAAGTAATGGTCAGCGATGATCTCTTCTCCCACGCTGATCATGTTCTCGGGATCAACGCGGAACTCCGCAATCTTCCGCTTGGGCTCAACCTTGGCCGCCGAAAAATGCCCGCGCATCGCTTTCGAGACACGCTTGACCTTCGACGTACCCGCACCAAGCTGAACGGCTGTATAGCCATGTTGATCTGTGGTGCGTTGGGCAACGACCTGCAATTTGTCGAGTTGAAGAACGGTAACAGGCACCTGTTTGCCGTCTTCCATGAAAAGGCGGGTCATCCCGACCTTTTTCGCGATCACTCCAGAGCGCAACATACCCTGCCCTCCTTACGACTGCAGCTTGATCTCGACATCCACACCAGCGGCGAGATCGAGCTTCATCAGCGCGTCCACGGTCTGGGGGGTCGGGTCAACGATATCCAGCAGGCGCTTGTGCGTGCGGATCTCGAACTGGTCACGGGATTTCTTGTCCACGTGGGGACCACGCAGAACGGTGAATTTTTCAATCTTGTTCGGCAGCGGAATGGGTCCGCGCACCGATGCTCCGGTCCGTTTGGCGGTGTTGACGATCTCTTGCGTGCTGGTGTCCAGTACACGGTAGTCAAACGCTTTCAGACGAATGCGGATGTTTTGGCTTTGGATGGCCATGTTGTCATTCCCTCATTCGGGGCTCTAACGGAGAGGAGGAGCGCTGCGCATCAGCACCCCTCTTCGCGTCTTTGTTTTTCCTCTGGTAAGGCTGTTTTTTTGTTTGCCTTACGTGTCTTTGTTGGGCGTTGGTGCCCGGAGGT